>ERZ791897.931-NODE-931-length-15992-cov-1.882788_pt1 | contig 15992 bp, 12 predicted proteins | sample MGYA00510152_ERZ791897 | MGnify/ENA primary metagenome ERZ791897 (study PRJEB30046, sample SAMN00792050) | human gut metagenome | study: EMG produced TPA metagenomics assembly of the A metagenome-wide association study of gut microbiota in type 2...
AGGAAGCATGCTGTATCTTCGCAGCAAAGGAGATGTGCAGATGGTGAACCTGATGACCGGCGAAGAGAAAATTGTAGGGTAGGGGTGAGACGATGAAAGACACAAGATATTTGACATTTGCGCTCTGTAAGGGGCGGCTCGCAAAACAGACACTGGAGCTTCTGGAAGAACTGGGGATCACCTGTGAGGAAATGAAAGATAAAAATTCCAGAAAGCTGATTTTTGTGAATGAAGAATTAAAACTCAAATTTTTCTTATCGAAGGGACCGGATGTACCGACCTATGTAGAATATGGTGCGGCGGACATCGGCGTGGTCGGAAAAGACACGATTCTGGAAGCGGGAAAGAAGGTACATGAGGTACTGGATCTTGGTTTTGGTAAATGCAGGATGTGCGTATGCGGACCGGCAGATGCGAAAAAATATCTGGAAAATCACGAACTGATCCGTGTGGCAACAAAATATCCGAATATTGCAAAGTATTATTTTTATAATACCAGACACCAGACGGTAGAGATTATCAAATTGAACGGTTCGATTGAACTTGCACCGATCGTTGGCCTTTCAGAGGTGATCGTGGATATCGTGGAAACCGGATCCACCCTGAAGGAGAACGGACTTGTAGTTCTCGATGAGGTTTGCCCGTTATCAGCGCGTATGATCGTAAACCCGGTCAGCATGCGTCTGGAAAATGACAGGATCAAGGAACTTCTTTATAAACTCAGAAGTATATTAAAAAGGGAGGCTTAATGCACATGAGAATACAAAAGCTGAACAGCGATACAAAGAAAAATCTGCTGGAAGATCTGCTGAAAAGAAGTCCGAACAATTATGGACAGTATGAGGCAAGCGTAAAAGAAATTTTAGATAAAGTAAAAGAAGAAAAAGATGCGGCAGTTTTTGCATACACTGCCAAATTTGATGGGGCAGAGCTTACTGCAGATACGATTGAAGTCACAGATGCAGAAATTGAAGAAGCATATGCGCAGGTTGATGATACACTTCTTACAGTCATCCGCAAAGCAAAAGACAATATCGAAAGTTATCATGCAAAACAGCGTCAGAACAGCTGGTTTGACAGTAAACCGGACGGAACCATTCTTGGGCAGAAGATCACTCCGCTTCACAGAGTCGGCGTGTATGTACCGGGAGGAAAGGCAGTTTATCCGTCTTCGGTACTGATGAATGTGATGCCGGCAAAGGTTGCCGGTGTGGATGAGATCATCATGGTAACGCCTCCTGGAAAAAATGGAAAAGTAAGTCCGAATACACTGGTTGCAGCCAAAGAAGCCGGTGTGGATAAGATCTACAAGGTCGGCGGTGCACAGGCAATTGCAGCCCTTGCATACGGAACAGAGAGTATCCCGAAGGTTGACAAGATCGTAGGACCTGGAAATATCTATGTAGCACTTGCAAAGAAAGCAGTTTACGGTCATGTCAGCATTGATTCCATTGCAGGACCAAGTGAAATCCTGGTTGTGGCAGATGAGACAGCTAATCCGAGATATGTTGCGGCAGACCTGCTTTCCCAGGCAGAGCATGATGAGCTCGCTTCCGCAATTCTTGTTACGACAAGTGAAAAGCTGGCACATGAGGTATCCGATCAGGTAGATGGTTTCTTAAAAGAACTTTCAAGAGCAGAGATCATTTCCAAATCTCTGGATAATTACGGATATATTCTGCTTGCCGATACGATGGAAGATGTGATCGACGTGGCAAATGAGATCGCATCCGAGCATTTGGAAATCCAGACAAAAAATCCATTTGAAGTGATGACCAAGATCCGCAATGCAGGAGCTATCTTTATCGGAGAATATGCAAGCGAGCCACTGGGCGATTATTTCGCCGGACCAAACCATATCCTTCCGACCAACGGAACTGCTAAATTCTTTTCCCCGCTTTCTGTAGACGATTTCATTAAGAAATCCAGTATCATCTCTTATTCAAGAGAAGCACTGCAGAAGGTACATAAGGATATCGAAAGCTTTGCAAAAGCGGAACAGCTGACTGCACATGCCAATTCGATCCATGTACGTTTTGAAGAGGAGGACTAAAAGATGGAGAGCAGAGTTGCATCCTGCAGTCGTGTGACAAAAGAAACACAGATTGAGATGACACTGAATCTGGACGGAACAGGAAAGACTGACATTTCCACTGGCATCGGTTTCTTTGACCATATGCTTTCCGGCTTTGCAAGACATGGACTTTTTGATCTGACTGTCAAAGTTACCGGAGACCTGGAGGTAGACAGCCACCACACGATCGAGGATACCGGAATCGTGCTGGGACAGACCATTGCAAAAGCACTAGGAGATAAAAAAGGAATCAAGCGGTATGGACATTTTATGCTTCCGATGGATGAGGTACTGGTGCTTTCGGCAATCGACCTTTCCGGAAGACCATATCTGAATTTTGACGCCACATTTACCTGTGATAAATTAGGAGAACTGGACACGGAGATGGTAAAAGAATTTTTCTATGCTGTTTCCTACAGCGGTGCAATGAACCTGCACCTGAAAGTCCTGGATGGCGGCAACAACCATCATATGGCAGAGGCGTTATTTAAAGCATTTGGAAAAGCGCTTGATATGGCTGTATCCGAAGAACCACGGATGAAAGAAGTGTGGTCTACAAAAGGCAGTCTGTAAAAAGATAAAAGGAGTTTCTCGTATGAGTTATAAAAGATTGATTCCCTGCATTTTTATTCTTGGAGGGAAGGCGGTAAAATGGTTTGATGACCCGACAGTTGTATCTGAAGATGTGATTGCGCTGGCAAAAGAGTACAACGATAACGGGGCGGATAAACTTCTGGTATTTGACCTGTCAAGCACGGATCAGGATCATGATGAGTCCATTGAACTGATGAAAAAGATCAACCGCGTGATCCGGATCCCGATGGTTGCCGGAGGAAATGTAAAGCGGCAGGAGGATGTGAAGAAAATCCTCTACACCGGTGCAAAGCGTGCCATGCTGAATTTTTCAAAGCCGGATTCACAGAAACTGATCGAATCGGTGGCAAAGCGGTTTGGAAAAGAGAAGATCGCGGTGTCACTGAATGACTTTGATGCATTATTTAAGCAGCAGCATCTGATCCAGACTTACAGTAGCCAGATTGTATGTATGCACCGTCTGGATCTGAATTCCGTTGTTAATATTACGGATATTCCGTGTGTGGTTGTGACCGATACACTGGAAAAGGAAGAACTTTTTAAGATCCTGGAATGTCCGGGTGTGAAAGGACTTTCTGGAATGTATGTGAGTCAGAGAGAAATCAATTGTGCTGATTTCAAAGAAGAGTGCAGCCAGAAAGGAATTCGTATGACATCCTTTGAGAGTCTGATGGATTTTTCCGAATTTAAATTAAATTCCGATGGATTACTTCCGGTTGTCACACAGCATTATAAGACGTCCGAAGTGCTGATGGTGGCATACATGAATCAGGAGGCATTTGAAAAAACAGTGAAAACCGGACGGATGACCTATTTCAGCCGGAGCAGACAGAGTCTCTGGACAAAAGGCGAGACATCCGGACATTTTCAGTATGTCAAATCCCTGACCATCGACTGTGACAAAGATACCCTGCTTGCAAAAGTCGATCAGGTAGGAGCGGCATGTCATACCGGCAATCCGACCTGCTTCTTCCAGCCAATCGTAGGGGATCAGTATGAAGAAATCAATACGCAGCAGGTATTCGAGAGCGTGTATCATACGATCATGGATCGCAAAGAGCATCCAAAGGAAGGATCTTACACGAACTATCTGTTTGAAAAAGGTATTGATAAAATTCTGAAGAAGGTTGGAGAAGAGGCTGCCGAGATCATCATTGCAGCGAAGAATCCGAACCCGGAAGAACTCAAATATGAGATGTGCGACTTCCTGTATCATATGATGGTGTTGATGGCAGAACGCGGGATCACCTGGGATGACATCATGGAAGAGATGGCAAAACGGTAAAAATAGCATATTTGAAAAAAAGAGGGACATATACTGAGGTAGAGGTATATGTCCTTTTTGTTTGTCTGAAATTGGGAAAGAACTTTCTGGTAAATGAAAAGGACTACCTGCCAAAGATGCGCACTCGCGCAAAGAAGAATGTTGCAAGTAACTGCGTTCGGTGTAGAATGCACCGAGGCACATTCATTTTAATTGGATGCTTTAGCAGAAGGGAGAGATTGGAATGAACGAATCACAAGAACGCCGCGAGGAGTTGCTTAGGATGTCACGTCAAAAATGGAGAAAAGGCAGTATCCCGGCGGTGCATCCAAGGTATCAGCATGTATACAGGGGATTATATGGAGAACATTCTTCAGAAGAAAATGGCGGAAGCAGTTTCTTTGCGCGGATGTTTATCAGTTTCCTTATCTTTGGGATGTTTGTGGCAGCAGATTATACAGGAGAGAAAATCTGGAAATATACGCCCTCACAGATCGTGTCACAGATTGAGTACCAACCGGATATTATGGGTGGAAAATGGTAAGAGAAGATAGGAAAGCAGTTCTATGGCGGAGACGGACTTGTAGAAAAAGGTGTAGAATTGTGTATTTTTACCAAAAAAACACCACATATGGTTAAATTTGTGCTATAATTAAAAATAATCAAACAAAAGATGAATGGAACTCCTAAATTTAATGTTTTATACATTTTATTAATGCAATTGTTAATGCGAAGAAGAATTTTTTGAAAACTTCAAAAATTAACATACAACTTATAGCCTATTTACGAGAGGAGGATCAATTATTGAAGTTTAGGAACAAATTTGTATCAAAAAGGATCGGGACAAAGACACTGGCAAGCCTTCTGGCATTTGGAATGGCTCTTGGTTCGCCAATGGCGGCATTTGCCGATGATGGGGAAACGGCCGTTGTAGCAGAGAATACAGTGCAGGCAAAAAAGACAGATGGATCAGAAGCATTTGTGAATGTATCTGATTATGTATGGGGAATGATGGAAAGCGGAGCAGTCAGGCTGAATAATGAAACCGGCTATCTGGAAGATACCTCGACTGGTCAGAAAGTGGATCCGGAGACAGGCGAACGCCTGGCAGAGACACCGGATGTTCCGGAGACACCAGCCATACCGGACACCCCTGGAAATCAAGAAAACCCAGAGGTTCCGGAAAAACCGGACACTCCGGAAACTCCAGAGACACCGGAAAAACCAGAAACTCCAGAAAAGCCGGAGAATCCAGAAATTCCAGAAAAACCGGATACTCCGGAAACTCCAGAGACACCGGAAAAACCAGGCACTCCAGAAAAGCCGGACACTCCGGAAACTCCAGAGACACCGGAAAAACCAGGCACTCCGGAAAATCCGGATAGCCCGGATTCCGGAAAATCCGATTCCAAAGATCCGATTCAGACACCGGATACTGATAAGGCAGATTCTTCCGAAGACCGGAAAGATACAAAGACCGACCCAATTCCGGGAAGTGAGATCGACCATACACAGGAGATCAGCAAAGCAGAAGAAGCAGCCGGTCAGAACGAATCAAAAACTGCAGTCAGTAATTCTGAACTGATCAGCCGTCAGCAGATTGTGAAGCAGCCAGAGATGGTAGAGGATTTTCGTTTCTGGACTGTGGCAAGAAAATATGCATTTGCCAGAACAGCGATCAATGTACGGGAGAAAATTCCGGAAGCTGCAGATGGCAGGGCAGATGCTTCCGAGGAAGCCAAAGAAGCAGAGCTTGAAGCGGCAAAAAAAGATGCAAAAGAGCTGAGAGCCGGATTTGATAAAGAGAATCAAAAATACAACACGAAAAAAGTGAAACGTACAAAAACGGCAAAAGGTGTAAAAAAATCTACACAGATCAAACTGACCGGACTCAACATTTTTTCATCAGCGAAATTAAAGGCAGAGGCGCCGAATCAGACTAATCTGAAAGCTGGAAAAAGAGCTGAAACAGCAAGACAGGCTGAGAAGGATCTGCAGAAGCAGAAAGAAGAACAGGCGGCAAAAGTGACTGCTGACCTGGCAGCACAGCAGATGGAAGAAAAGGTCCGCTCGGTCGGAACGATTTCGCAGGACGGGCTTCTTTATATTTTGAAAGAAGAAAACAATGGCTGGTTGTATGTGGAATCCGGTAATGTCAGGGGATTTGTAAAGGCGTCTGAAATTTATACGGAAGATGCGGCACAGGAACTTCTGGATGTCTATCAGACACAGGCCAGGTTAAAAGCTTCCAAAGAAAACAAAGACTATACCGGAATCGAGGGAACCGCAAAGACGGCACAGGCACTGATCGATGCAAAAGATAATCAGGCATATACCTATCTCCGTGCGACGGTGAAGCAGACGGTTGCAGATAAAGAACCGGCACTGGTAAGCGATCAGCTAGATACCGATAAAAAAGGAATCCTGAATATTCAAGAAGAGAAGAATGCGGATTCCAGAGTTGTTGGGACAATGACAGCAGGAGAGCTCTGCTACATTCTCGCAGATGAAGATTCAGACTGGGTTTATGTAGAATCCGGAGATGTCAGAGGCTTTGCGGAAAAGAAGTATTTGAAATCAGACGCTGAAACCAAAGCACAGGTGACAGAAAGAGGAGCTGATGCCTATTCAGTGGCAGAGGAAAACATGGATCCGGAAGATAATAAAGCTCTTTATTATACGCTGACTTCTACAAAAGAAGGAACGCCGAGTGGTGAAATCCGCCAGTCAATGATTGAATATGCATCCCAGTTTGTCGGTAATCCTTATGTGTGGGGCGGAACCAGTCTGACAAACGGAGCAGACTGTTCCGGATTTGTACAGCAGATTTACAAGGCTTACGGATATGATCTTCCGCGTGTTGCCGAGGATCAGAGCCAGTATGGAACCAAAATTCCAGTAGAAGACGCACAGCCGGGAGACCTGATCTTCTATGCAAAGAACGGTTATGTATATCATGTTGTGATGTATGCTGGAGATGGAAAGACCATCGAAGCTGCAAATGAAGATGTTGGAATCATTTACGGAACTGTTTATAACAAAGATGCAGTATGGGCAACCCGGATCCTGGACGATCATTATACTGTTGCAGGTGGCGGAATCGGAACAGTCAATGCGACAGAAGAGATGTACGGCGCAGATCTTGGCAATTTTACGATTACATATTACTGTGCATGTGAAATCTGCTGTAACAAAGCAGACGGGATCACAGCAACCGGAACTCCGGTCATTGAGGGACAGACCATTGCGGTGGATCCGAGTGTAATCCCTTACGGAACAAAAGTCATCATCGGCGGACATGTATTTACTGCTGAAGACTGTGGTGGTGCGATCAAGAAAAACCACATTGATGTCTATGTAAACAGCCATGAAGAAGCACTTGCTCTCGGCGTGACGAATGCAGAAGTATATCTGGTTAAATAAAAATTAAGCGAAGGATAATTTGTTCTTTCGGAGTTTATCTAAAGCCATAAAAAAAGGAAAATGTTCTGACGTAAGATATGTCAGGACATTTTCTTTTTTTCATTTTACCAAAATATTTTCCGAAAGAAATTACTCTCTGAGTTTGAAAAATTTTATCAGAAATATTTTTAATGAAATATGGACGGTTTTGTCAAAGAGTAGTAGAATAAAAATGTCGTGTTTCGACTAAAAGGACTGCATTTTACAGAATTTGTAAGAAGGAGCAACAGATTTTGAAATATAGAAATATACAGGTAGCAAAAATGACAGGAGCAAAAATTCTAGCAGGATTACTTGTTTTCGGACTTGCTTTCAGCGCTCCGGCAACAGCTTGGGCGGCAGAGGGCGGTCTTACAGAGGTTACTTCTAATGGATCAGAAAATGGAGAAAAATTACATGCAAAATCCATTGATGGGCGTGATACACTTACAGAAGTATCAGATCTTGTCCTGGAGATGATTCATAATGAAGAAATCAGATACAATGAAGAGACTGGATATCTGGAAGATACCGGTCTGCGTGATGCGGCGAAAACAGGATGGAAGGTTGATCCGATAACAGGGGATGAAGTAGAAGTAATCCCGGCTAACCCGGATGTGCCGGTTACGCCGGAGCAACCGACAGATCCGGTCAATCCGGATACACCACAGCAGCCTTCGGATGGCAATGTGAACAATGAACAGCAGCCTTCGGAAGACCAGACAGAAGACTCAGAAGAAAACAAAGCGCAGGAGCAGGAAAAAAATGCGCAGGATAGCGAACACAAGATGACCAATGAAGAACTGGTCAAGAGACAGCAGATCGTCAGTCTTCCGGAATACGAAGAAGATTTCCGTTTCTGGACAGTTGCGAGAAAATATGCATTTGCAAAGACAAAGATCAGCATACGTGAGGCAATTCCGGAGGATATCAGTGGAGCCGTTGATACTGATCGGACAGAAAGTGATATTCAGGAAGCAACAGCTGATGCTAAAAAACTGTTTCATAAGGAAACTTCTGTAAAGGCGAAGAAATCAAAGACGAAATCTTCTGCGAAAAAGACGAAAACAGCAAAGAAAGTACAGCTTAATACATTTTCTGCCGAGACATTAAAAAACACAGCAGACACTTCGGGAAAGAAGTCATCCTTAAACTCGGATACTGCTACAGCATTGCAGGATGATACTTTAAATGCATCCCCAGCATCCCGGCAGTTGACCGAAAAGGTGCGTTCTGTCGGAGAAATTTCACAGGATGGACTTCTCTACATTCTGAAAGAAGAAAAGAATGGATGGCTGTATGTAGAATCCGGAAAGGTCAGAGGATTTGTAAAAGAATCCGAGCTTTATACCGGAGATGCCGCACAGGTACTGCTGAGTGGATACCAGAAGCAGGCAAAAAAAGCTGCAAAAAAAGCCAAGATTGCATACACTGGAATCGAAGGAACAGCATCCCTTGCAAAAGAAACGGTTCCGGCAAATGAAAATCAGGCATTTACCCATGTACGTGCAACCGTAAATCAGACACTGGCTACGAAAAAATATGCACTGGCAGATGCATCAAAGTCGGATGGAACTGTAGCAATCCAGGAAGAGGCAAATGGACAGTCACGTGTGATCGGAACCATGTCCCAGGGTAATCTGTGTTATATCCTTGCGGATGCAGAGAAAGACTGGATCTATGTGGAGTCCGGGGATGTCCGAGGGTTTGTCTCTAAAGAGGCTGTTCAGACTGGGGATGAAGTAAAAGCGCAGGTAGAAGCAGCAGGCGAAGGTGCTTACCAGACAGCTACAGAACTGATCGCACCGGAAGATAACCGGGCACTTTATTATAGCTATGCTTCTGTAAAGCCGGGAACACCGGGGAATGCGATCCGCCAGGCAATGCTGGATTTTGCCGCACAGTTCATTGGCAATCCTTATGTATGGGGCGGTACAAGCCTGACAGAAGGGGCGGACTGCTCCGGATTTGTACAGCAGATCTATAAGAATTTTGGCTATAATCTGCCAAGAGTAGCCGAAGATCAGAGCCAGTATGGAACCAAGATTCCGGTTGAAGACGCACAGCCGGGGGATTTGATTTTCTATGCAAAAGACGGTTATGTCCATCATGTTGTGATGTATGCAGGAGACGGAAAGACCATCGAAGCTGCAGATGAAGACCAGGGAATCATTTCCGGAACGGTATATATTCCGGAAGCTGTCTGGGCAACCAGAATCCTGGAAGAAAATTATAATCTGGAAGGCAAGGATGTGAACGAACAGAACGCTACAGCCGAACAGTATGGAGACAGTATTGGAGAGTATACCATTGATTATTATTGTTCCTGCGAAACTTGCCGTGCGAAGGCAAGCAAAGTTAAAGCAACCGGAACTCCGATTGTTGAAGGGCAGACCATTGCGGTTGACCCGGATGAGATTCCGTATGGAACAAAGGTGATCATTGACGGACATGTATTTACTGCTGAAGATTACGATACTTCCGGCAAAGAAAAACATATCAGTATCTATGTCAATGAGCATGAGACTGCACAGAAGCTGAATGAGAAGAAGGCAGAAGTACATCTGGTGAAATAAAGACAATCAAAAAAAGAAATATTAAACAAGAAAAACTTCGGATCACTGGCGAAAATCCAGAATATCCGAAGTTTTTTGCATGTCTACACTATTCAGACAAGTCATTCTCCCGGCTAATGTTTGATCTTTTTCAGTTTTTCATTGCCTGCCTGACATTCGGTCGGGGAAATATGATACATTTTCTTAAAAGCACGAAAAAATGAAGAATAGTCTCCAAAACCGGACTGGACAGCAACCGTTTTAAGCGGAACATCCTGCCGGATCAGCGAGACCGCAAGTGCCAGCCGTTTCTTTAAAATATACTGATGACAGGTCGTATTCAGTTGTTTCTGAAAAAATTTGTTCAGACTGCTCTTGCTCATGTGGAAAGTACGCGCCAGATCCTCCACGCCGATTTCTTTCAGAAAATGCTGATCCAGATAGCGGACGATCTGATTGGTCTGATCGGATTCAATCTCAATAAATTCGTTGGAATATTTCAGGGCATAATTGATGATTTTTACCAGAAGACAGGTGGATGCACCACAGGCATAGGTTTCGGAAAGCTCCCCATAAGAAGCATATTCCCGGTAAAAGGTTTCAAATTCTTCCTCAAAATTGCACAGCTTATTGGTAGTATGAAGAAGATGAGGTGTGTCAATATTGAAAACAGATTCCTCAAGAGCCGGAAGCTGGCTTTTCAGATTGGAAATATATGATTTTTCCAGCCATACAGTGATAAAATCATAATAGTTTGCAACAAGATCACTGGAGGTAAAGTAGTGTGGAATATCCGGTGGAATAACCAGAATATCGCCATTTGTAATAAAATGCCGTTTCTGGCCGATGCGGAACAGAAAATCTCCGCTTTTACAAAAGCTGATCTCGTAAAATCCGCTTTTGATCATAGAAAGATCTTCCATCAGATATCCTTTGTGGTGCGTGCATTTTACATGGCGCAGATGACGTTTGCCGGACAGATGCATTTCAGGGCTTTGCTCATATAATTTTTTCATTTATAAACCTTTCATGATGAATAATAATTTAACAAATCTTTTTTAATCATTATACAATACACATTGCAAAAAAGGTAAAAGAAATTGTAAAAAAGTTATATTTTTTGTTATAGATAAAAACAATAAATTGTTAAAAGTTACAAAAATAACGGGAAATCAACGTTTTCTGGAATTATTGATAAATAATAGCAATAAGTACAAAAAGTGATAGAAAAAAGCTATTTGCAAAGAAAAAAATATTTTGGTAGTATTTTTGAAGAGTTGTTAACGAGGGGATACACAGACAGAACAACTTAAGGAAAATACAATGGAGGAAAAAGGAAAATGAAAAGAAGAGCACTCGCATTATTGTGTGCAGGAATTTTAGCAGTCGGTATGCTTGCCGGATGTGGTGGAAGTTCTGACAAGAAAGACAGCAGCGCAAAGACAGAAGACACGAAGAAAGAGGCAAAAAGTGATGGGACTTTTACAGTTGCATTGAATTATATGCCAAATTCACTTCAGCCAAGTGCACAGAGCAGTGATGACTTGGTAAGTGCAATCCGTCCAATCTATGAACCGTTATTTGCTGAGACAAAAGACGGTCTGGAATATTATCTGGCTGATAAGCTTGATATTTCAGAAGATGGTCTTACCTACACACTTCATATTAATGACAAAGCAACATGGAGTGATGGAGAACCGGTTACAGTAAAAGATATCAAATTTACCATTGATTATGGTGCATTGGTTTATGGCGGACCTACATCATTCACCAAGGTAAATGGTGGAGAAGTGCAGATTAACGAGATTGATGATAAGACAATGGAATTTGTACTTCCATCAGTATATGATAACTATGTCAGAACGTTATCTCAGTTCTATCCAATGCCGGCACATGCATTTGATAATGATCCGTCAAAGATTAATGACAGTACATACTTCAAAACACCGGGTATGGCTACATCTGGAGCATATGTAGTAAGCGAAATTAACGAAGATAGTTTTGTTTATACAGCAAGAGATGACTACTACAGAGGAACTCCTTCTGTTAAGAAAGTCGTTATGAAAACAATCGGCAGCGGAAGCACAAAACAGATCGAATTTGAAAATGGCGGAATTGATTATATGCGTGTTACAAGCGCAGAAGACCTGAAGAAATACAAAGAGGAGTCTGATAAATACAATATGTACAGTATATCAGAAGCTCGTCTTAATTACCTTCAGTTAAACCCACACGGACCGGTAATGTCTACATTATCTCAGGATGCAAGAAAAGCAATCTTCCTTGCACTTGACAAAGATGCGATTGTTGATTTTGCATGGGGATCAGATGAACTTGCAGAGCCAGCGAACAGCCTCATCACACCGGACCAGTCTATTTATAATAAAGACTGTAAAGGATATAACTTCAATCTGGAAGAAGCAAAAAAACTTGCAAAATCATCTGGATTGGAAGGAAAAGAACTTACATATATTTACAATTCAGACCGTGCAAATATGGAAGCTGTAGCAACTGTCGTACAGCAGCAGTTAGCTGAAATCGGCGTAACAGTAAATATTGAAAGCTGCGATACTTCTACATTCTTCCCACGTTTCTTTGCAAGCAAAGATAAAGAACTGGCTACAACATGGGATCTTGGTACAAACGGATGGGATTCACAGCGTGGTTCAAACTGTGGACAGGCAATCAGCTACTTTACAAATCGTCTCTGTGATTGTGGATACAGTGATGAAGTTTCAGGGCTTGCTCAGAAAGCCATAGGAACTGCAGATGCGAAAGAAAAACAGGAACTTTGGAATACAATTCAGGACAAAGCTTTGGAAGAATGTTGGGAATACCCACTTACATATACAAACTTTGTTATGGTTTCGCAGAAAAATGTTACTGGTTTAGATGGTTCGTCAGTTGTTCCTGAATTCATTGATTACTTATCTATTCATGTGGATTAAAAATTTACATTAGCTGAAAAGCATACGGAATGTGGCATGCCTTTAAAGTAAAGACAAGCCACATTCTTTCATATATTCGGTTTTACAGAGAGGAATACTTATGTGGAAATATTGTTTAAAAAAGACGGCTCAGGTAGTAATCGTAATGATATTGATTTCCTTTTTTTCATTTGCAATTGTCTATTTTGCACCAGGTGACATATCGGATATGTATGTGAATCCGGAAATGACGGAAGAACAGAAAGCTAATGTGATTGCACAATTGGGGTTGGATAAGAGCATGACAGAGCAGTATTTTGCCTGGGCTAAACGTGCGGTACACGGAGATTTAGGTGTATCCTTATCTAATAAGTCGGCTGTGTGGCCCCAGTTTATGCAGCGTCTTCCGGCAACGATCATACTTATGGGAAGTTCTATGATCTTGTCACTTTTACTTGCAATCCCGCTTGGCTTATGGTCGGGATATAAGAAGAACTCATGGCTTGATAACTTGATAAGTTCGTTAGCGTATATGGGAATGTCCATTCCTTCTTTTTGGTTTGGTATGCTGCTTATTATTGTATTTGCTGCAGTATTAAAGGTATTACCTTCTTCCGGTATGCATACCGTTGGAAATGTATCTGCATTTGATACGTTCCAGCATATGATTCTTCCATGTATTACGCTTAGTATCGGTCATGTTGCGGTTTATATCCGTTATATCCGTGCAAATACCATCGGACAGTTAAGCGAAGAGTATGTGCTTACCGCCGAAGCAAAGGGAGATTCTCAGACGAAAATTTTATTCCGACATGTGTTGAAAAACACGCTGTTGCCTATCATTACATTGATGGGAATGAATCTGGCATCTTTGGTATGTGGATCCTTTATTGTAGAAAGTGTCTTTGGATGGCCGGGAATTGGAACCTTTGCGATGTCTGCGATTGGTTCAAGGGATTATCCGGTAATCATGGCGTATGTTATGCTTTCAGGTTTTCTTTTGGTAGTCGGTAATTTTATTGCAGATTTATTGTATGCCTTTGTTGATCCAAGAATTAAACGGGGAGGTGCATCCGGTGGGAAATAATATAGTAATAACCAATGATTCATTTGCAAAACTGGAAAAAAAGAAAACAGTAGAAGTTTCTGTGGAGAGACAGAGCGTATGGAAAGATATTTGGAAAGAACTAAGGAAAAACAAAGTTGCTATGGTAAGTGTCGTACTTCTTGCCATTCTCATCATTGCTGTTCTTTTGGCACCTCTTAGTCCTTACGATCCTTATAAGTTAGATGCCTCTCAAAAACTGCAGGGTATTTCATCCAGTCACTGGTTTGGCACAGATGAGTACGGAAGAGATTATTTTACCAGAACCTTATATGGTGGAAGAGTTTCTTTGCTGGTGGGATTCATGTCTATGATCATGACGGTTGTAATCGGAACATCATTAGGTGTATTCTCCGGTTATGTCGGAGGAAAAGTGGATATGTTTTTGATGAGTTTCACAGATATTTTCCTTGCTCTTCCGAGTATGCTGTTAATGGTTATTTTAAATACCTTTTTAAAGCCTGGTTTACCGACTCTGATCGTTGTATTGAGTCTGTTTTCCTGGGCATCCGTTGCAAGAATTACGAGAGCGGAGACAATGTCATTAAAGGAACGAGATTTTGTGGTGGCTACACAGAATCTGGGGGCATCAAACTTCCGCGTGATCGTTAAACATATTATCCCTAATATTTTAGGACCGGTTATTGTTGCTGCAAGCTTGAGTGTGGCAAATGCAATTCTGATGGAATCTTCTTTGAGCTTCCTGGGATTAGGTGTGCAGATTCCACGTGCATCCTGGGGAAGTATGCTTCAGGGGGCACAGGCGCATATTTTGGATTACCCCTTATTGGCGGTATATCCGGGTGTAATGATCCTAATTACAGTTTTGAGCTTTAATTTACTGGGAGATATTCTGAGAAACGCATTAGAACCTAAAATTGTAGAATAGCAAAATAGGCAGTAACCACCTTAGGGAAAGGGATAAAAAATGAATAATTTATTAGAAATGAAACATGTGGCTGTGAATTTTGCTGCATATGGAGGCACTGTGCAGGCGGTGCGGGATATATCGTTTTCTATTGAAGAAGGACAGACGGTTGCACTGGTAGGTGAATCGGGCTGTGGAAAATCGATTACAGCGAAAACTATTATGGGGCTTGTAAAAAAGCCGGGGAAAGTAATGGAAGGAAGCCAGATCATATTTGAAGGTACAGATATCGCAAGATATTCTTCTAAGGAGTGGAAAAAATTCCGTGGCAAAGAATGTTCTATGATTTTTCAGGATGCACTTGTTTCTTTAAATCCGACCATGAAAATCGGAAAGCAGATCATGGAAAGTCTTGACAATCATGCCGTAACGACTTCTAAAGAAGAAAAAAAGAAAAAAGTAATCGATATGCTGAAGTTAACAGGCATTGCAGATGCTGAAAAATGTCTTGAAAAGTATCCGCATGAGTTATCTGGTGGAATGCGGCAGAGGATTATGATCGCAATTGCATTGATTTCTCATCCGAAATTGTTGATTGCTGATGAACCAACCACATCTTTGGATGTAACGATCCAGGCGCAGATTCTGGCTGAAATGAAAGCCCTGCAGAAAAAACTGAATATGGCAATTCTGCTGATTACGCATGATTTGGGAATTGTGGCGGATGTGGCTGATAAAATTGTAGTTATGTACGCCGGGAAAATTGTAGAAGAGGGTATGGTCAGAGAGATTTTCTATCATCCGGTTCATCCATATACAAAAGCCCTTTTAAATTCCGTTCCACGACTGGACAGAGATGGAAAAGAAATGCTTTGTACCATAGAAGGAAACATTCCGGATATGACAAATCCGCCGTAGGGATGTGCATTTTGTGAAAGATGTCCGCATGCCATGAATATTTGTGCACAGTATATGCCGGAGGAAAAAACGGTATCTTCCAGTCACAGGGCATCTTGCTGGATGATGGATGAACGTGCCGCAAAGGGAGGTGTTGCACATGCCTAGCCAAAAGAAAATCTTAGAAGTTAAAAATTTGAAAAAATATTTTCCGGCTGCTCAAAAACAACAGTTAAAGGCTGTTGATAATGTGTCATTTGATATTTA
>ERZ791897.942-NODE-942-length-15840-cov-5.424137_pt1 | contig 15840 bp, 16 predicted proteins | sample MGYA00510152_ERZ791897 | MGnify/ENA primary metagenome ERZ791897 (study PRJEB30046, sample SAMN00792050) | human gut metagenome | study: EMG produced TPA metagenomics assembly of the A metagenome-wide association study of gut microbiota in type 2...
GTCGACGAGAATGAATTTAGGTGTCATGCCGTAGTGCGTAAAGTTCTTTCCAGCTTGAAATTTGGGTGAGGTGGACATGAGTTCATAGCGTTTTTCCATAAAGGAGACATTTTCTTTAAAACACTGGATGATATCTTCTTTACTTGTATAGACACGACCATGAAAGACAAGAATCTTTTTGAGTCCAGCCAGGTCAGAGTTCTTTGGATCACAGATATCCACAAAGCCAATCTTAGCCAGTGCATAGATAATGGTCATGAGAACAACGGTTTTACCGCCCCCAGTTCCCCCACCAATGAGCAGATGAGGCTCTTCAATATAGTCCCAAGTGACGTCTGTCATAAGTTGGAGTTTAGAACCCTTGACCTCGACCTCGTTAATGGTGATACGGCTATCAATGCGGTTGATGGCAATGTCATAGGTGATAAACCGTTTATCAAAGGTTTTATTACGAAAGTCCCCATTAAACATGACTTCAAGGGTCGAGCCAAGATTGAGAAAACGGTCCTGAAATTTATTGCCTTCTAGAATAAAATGAACTTCAATCTTGTAGCGAGACTGTTTCAAGTAGACCTGAGGAAGGATAATCTTTTCAATTGTTTTGTTTTCACGTCTGATATTTTTAATTAAATAGAGGTTATTTTCGATCAAGAAGCGAGACAAAATTCGTAGGCTATTGAGCTTTTGGAAGAAGACGATTTTCTCGTAGCACATGCGATTCAGTAGGTAAGCCACTAAGCAAGAAGCAACAAGGACACCCCCGATAAAGTAAACTTGTGGCAAGGGATGGTCCTTCAATTCTTCTAAGTTGACATAGCAATAATGTCCAATCGTTAACAAAGAAGGGAACCACCAGATAAACCAGGTGGTTCCCCGAATATGACGATAAAAGGCCCTAACTCTTATCCCCCGATAGGTAAAGAGTTTCATAGTGCATCACCTCCTAATTATCTTTCTTGTTGTCTAGAGGTTTGTTTTCCTTAAGGGGTGCCCCTCCATTCTTTTTCTTGATTTTAGAAGCAAATAGCTTGTAAATATCGTTGCGGTTAACGTGAGTGTGGGTGATCACAATATCTTCCAGTTCTACCTCTTCTCGGTATTTAATCCCTAAGTCTTCGATTTCAGACTGCGCCATGTCAGCAATGGTAAAAAAGAGGGTCTCGTGCTGGACGGAAGAGTGAATCGCTACCACAATCCCTCGGATTTCTCCTGTATTGACTTGGACGAAAGAGCCATCAGGGTTGCGTTGAGTGCGGTCTTCTTCAAAGATGATATCAGGGCCTTCAATGCCACGGAAAGATAGTTTTCCAAGGACTTCAGGCACGTTTAGACCATCTGTAATGACACGATAGGTCTTGTCAGCAATCTGTAGTTTTTCTCCGTAGTTTAATCCAATTTTAGCCATAGGTAATTTCTCCTTTACTTAATTATTTTTTAAGAACTAATTTTTCGGCAAAGACATTGAGGGCTGGGGCAACTGAGTTACCGTTTAGAGCTGTATCTGAGAGAAAGATAGGGTTGATCGCTTCTACGAGAGCATCTTCTGGGAAGACCGTTGTCGAAGCAGGTGTGATGACATGAAAGGCGCCGTGTTTCTCACTATTAAGAATATGGCGTTGGTATTTGCCTTCTTTACCAAAGATAAAGCGAGGGGCGTTCCCTAGTTTTTCATAGTAAGCAGGCCCGATAAAATCTGGTTTCATAACAAGTGTTTCTGGAATCATAGAATTTTCCTTTCTAAATTTAAGCAAAAGAAAAAGAGTTAAGCTAATTGCTTTACTCTTGAGTAATAGTGGGTAAATAGTTTACGTTTAAACTGTCGACTATAGAACTGAATATCACCGCTAGGATAGCTGTTCTTACGAGCTTCTTGGACTATATGATCTAGGTCAAGAAGAGCTTGTGCATAGAGTTTAGCTTGTAGTTTAGGCGAGTAGCTAAACATATCGTAAGTGAATTCATAGTTATCGTATAGGCGTTTACATTGTAATGCGAAAAAAGTTAGTCATAGTTTCTCCTTTATTGTAAGCGTAAAAAAGCTACTAAGATATAAGGAAGACTTAGTAGCATGAGAGTAAGTCCATCTAGAAAAGATAGACAGCAGTAAAGAAAAGTTGTTTGATTGGAAAGATCTCTCTTTCCACGGTGGCAACGTTTAGCAAGGTGCTTTGCATCAATTACCATCGCTTGCCCGGCCAATCTCTTCAGGTAGTCATTGTCATACCTTAGGGATTCTCTTACGCAACTTTGCGCAACCAGTTCACTTTACTATTCGGCAAAAGTGCTAATGTCCGAAATGCGTGGAAGCCCACAAATACTTGTTTTTATCTTCACTTCAACCATAAAACGGACTTGACTTTACTTATCAAAACAATTACAATAAAGGTACGAAGTTTAGTGTAGTTTGATAGTCAGTCCTCTGGTTGTCAGACGCACTTTTTATTTAGTTGTCAATGATCCATCAACTTCGCCTTGAAAGAGGTTATTATTTTCAAGTTGAGTACAACCATCAGTTGTTGATTACATTATACAACCTACAGTTGTATTTTGTCAAGGGGTTATTCGAAAAAGTTAAAAAATTTTTTAGAGGTTAAAAATGGAATTTTCGGAACGCTTAAAAAATCTTAGGAAGAAAGTAGGATTAACTCAGGTTGATATCGCAGGAAAACTAGGAATTTCGCAACAAGCATACGCTTCATGGGAACGTGGAGTCAAAAAACCAACACAAGAAAATCTAGTCAAGATTGCACAGATTTTAAATGTATCTGTAGACTATTTAGTTGGTAATTCAGAAGAAAAAGCAGATGAACTAGATAATATTGAATTGCTTTTCCGTATGAATTCAAAGGGATTGACTGAAGAAGAAAAAGAAGTTTTTAGAAAAGAGTTGATTGAGTTTATGGAAGAACGGAAGAAAGCTTTTGAGAGGAGAAGTTAGTGAGTTATTTAACAATTTTTAATAATGAATTATTATGGATTATATTAATTTTTTTTATTTCAAGTTATACTTTATATCAGTATAAAAAGAAGAATTCAACTAATGATTTTGTAAGAGATTTTAGTAATGCAGTATTTTTTTCTTTGGGATCATTAGCAGTAGTTTTTTTAGGGTATCATTTTTTCCCTTCTGAAGATAGTTTGTTTTCTAAATTAGTCTCAGGGGAGGTTATTGTTGGAGTTACAGTTGCTTTTCCAATATTATTTACATGGTATAGGAGAGATAAAAAGGAAAAAGCTGATAGTAAAGCACTTCAAGAAGAGGAAAAGAAGATTCAGAAGGAAAGATACAATTATCAACAATATACTGAAATAAAAAATGACTACCTCACATGGTTTAAAAGTTTTTATGAAGAAAATATGAATTTAAGTTTGGCATTGGTAAATCTTGAACAAATTGTTGAGAGAGTTAAAGTATTTGATGAGATCTCAGATAGTAAGGATATGCATCCGATTGATTTCACGTCTCTATTTGTGGCTATACAAGAAAAGTTTAGAGAAAGTTGTATTACAGTTTCTGATCAAAGTGATATAAATAATATTTATGAGTCTTGGAGATTGATAAATAATGATATCATTGCTGAAATGGATGAGAGTCAAAGGCGTAAATATGTTGTTAAAGATGTTTATGCGATTGATTTTATTACGAATTCCGATATGCTAGAGTATTATGATCGTGCATATAGTTTTAATGGTTGTAGATTCGAATCAGATGAATTTTTGAAATTTATTCAGAATGATGCTCAATCCAAATTTAATAATATTTTCTTAGATAGAAAAATAACTTCCGAAGAGCATAAAACGATAAGTGGTTCTGGAGAATTGAATTCTTATTTCTATATTGATGACCTTGGAAATACGTGTTTATTTGATCGTGACCAAGAAAAACAAGATTCTGATAATCACACTAATTCCACTAGTCAAACTGATGACAATGATCGAGAAAAAGAAAAACAAGATTCTGTTAACCCCAAAAATTCATCAGAGGAAGTGCCTTGTTCAGTTTCAAATGATCTAACACAAATTTCAGAATCTCCTTCACAAGAGCGACCATCTAATAGAGATCTAATTTATGAAAATAGAGATTTAGCTGACTATGGACCAATAAATGATTTAATAGAAAGTGGGAAATCTATAACAGTAAGTATTAATAATGATAATTCTAGTATCAAGCAGAAAATTTTTGATGAGCTTAAATTAAGTATACCTATGTTGAATGAAATAAAAAATAATACTTATTTCATAAGTAGAAGTAAAAATTTTGTTCCAGATATGAAAGATAGTGAACAGAAAAAGTGGGAATGGCACTCATGGAATGTGTTAACAAAAATGAAGACCGAAGACAAGAAAATAAAATTTTATATTTTTGCTGTTCAAACTTCAGATAGAGCTTTTGAATGTATTGTTATTAATAAGGAAAACTTAGGGGAATTACTTAAACATAAAAGTATGACCAAAGATTCAAGGTATTTCTTCTATTTTGCAAAAGAGAAATAGGTAATTGTGGACAATAGTCCACTTTTTTTATACAATAAACTCAACCAATATGATTTAGTTTGTTGTATCCTAGACTTAAAGGAGGTACTATTTATTGGATGAATTGTATACAAGAGTAAGTAGTGCAACAAAACAAGTATTATATCAGCATATGAAGGACAATGATACTTCATTGGTAAATTATAGTTTCAATTATTTTTTTAAATATTGTATTCAAGAGAACCAAATCCAGGTCATTAGTCATCACTTTTCTAATCACAAGATAGAAGGATTGACAGTAGTTGATGAATTGGGAACGAGTTTCTCTTATGAAAGAGATAATCCAAAGGTAAAACAAAATTTCACACTTTGCCATGAATTAGGTCATTTCATTCTTAAACATAATGGAAATTATTTTGCAGAATCAATTGATAATAAAGAGAACTCGTTAGAACGAGAGGCGAATGTCTTTTCGGCTATGGTATTGATGCCTGACATTGTCCTTCTGTCAAAAATCTACTATAATTGCGAGACTTTTCAACGAGTTCAAAATAGTCTAGAAGTTTCAAAGCAAGCATTATTCTTTCGTCTTTTAGATTTTTTACGCGAATATTATCCAGCTGAAGAAAATGAAATCAAAGAAGCAGTTGAAACTTATATTGAAGGGAGGAACGTCCCTATTCTTTGTTTGTTTCATGGTATTAGAGAACAAATAATTGAGGAATTCCATCAGTTTCAACCTTCTTTTATTAATCAGGTTAAGCAGAGAGTAAGTAAAGTAGGTTTTACAACAAGTCAAGAATACCCAGGTTTATTAAATCAAGATAACTGGAAAGCAATAAAAGATAATAATAGCAATTTAAAAACGTGGCTTATTTATAATAAAGGAAAGTCGATTGCGTATGTTTGGGATAAACAAAAATTCTCAGATAAAGATGCAAGAAAAAAAGCAGAATTACAACTATTATTAATGTGAGGTGAATTATGTATCAACCAGAAAAATTAAAATCTCGTAGAAAAGAGCTAAAAATGACCCAAAAAGATATTGCAGATCAATTAGGGATCAGCTATCAAGCCTATTCAGCATGGGAGCGAGGAGTAAAAGAACCATCCAAAGAGAAAGTAAAACGACTAGAGCAGCTACTCAAAGTACCAAAAGGATATTTTACGGAAATTGAAATTGTTCGTTTGTATAATACATTGTCAAATAAAGGTAAAGATCAAGTAGTAGAGTATGCTCGTGACTTGGTACAAAAAGAGAAAACTCAAAAAGTGATATCAGTTTCAGTAAATCTCTATGAGTACCATGTATACGAAAAAATGTCTGCTGGTATTGGTGCATCGGTTTATGATGATCGAAACTACGACACTGTTTATTTTAATGAGGAACTAGCTCATGACTTTGCCTCATGGGTATCTGGTGATTCTATGGAACCTAAATACCATAATGGTTCAGTAGCTCTTATACGTGAGACAGGTTTTGATTATGATGGAGCCGTTTATGCTGTAGTGTGTAATAGTCAAACCTATATTAAACGAGTCTATCGTGAAGAAAATGGTTTACGTTTAGTTTCGATTAATCCAAAATATGAGGATCTTTTTATCTCCTATGATGAAGAGCCACGAGTCGTAGGTATAATTGTTGGGAATTTTATGCCTATGGAGGCCTAACTTAAAACAATTAGATTTGTTTCATAAGATTGACTTTTATATATCTAAAACAATTTTATATTTTTTATATGGAAAGGTTGTATGATGATACTGTCAATAATTATGTGTAAACACTCAAGTAGAGTTGAAGAATGTTAATCAAATAAGCTTTCAAGTGTGTCAGAACATTTAGTTTGATTATTTCAAAGATTGTTACAAATTATATTTTGTAAGAAGTTTAGGAAGCTTTATTTTCTGTATTTTAAAAGGTATAATTGAATGAAAAAATATTTTGGATTTTAATATGAAAATAAATTATGATAATTTATGGAAAAAGATGGAAGAGTGTAATATTTCACGTACAGAGTTGAGAATATTAGACGAGATTAGCTCAAGTTCGTATACGAAGTTAATTAACAATGAAAATGTAATAATTGATGTTTTGTTGAGAGTTTGTGAAGTGTTAAATAGTGATGTATCTGAGATTTTGAGGTGTAGAAAGTGAATTTTATTGATTTATTTGCGGGAGCGGGTGGGCTTAGTGAAGGTTTTTATAGAAAAGGTTTTGAAGCTTTAGTTCACTTAGAAATAGATAAATGGGCTTGTGAAACATTAAAAACGAGAATGAAGTATTATGGTTATCAAGACGTTGATAACAAAGTTGTACAGAAAGATATTACTGATGAGGATACTGTTGAGATATTAGAAAAAATAGTTGGGGATAAAGAAGTCGATATTATTATTGGAGGTCCTCCTTGTCAAGCTTATTCCAGCCTAGGTAGAGCAAAAGATGAATATGGAATGACAAAAGATCCACGTAATTTTTTATTTGAACATTATGTTGAGGTTTTGAATCATTTTAAACCAAAGTTTTTTGTATTTGAAAATGTTGTAGGTATGCTAACAGCAAAGATTGATGATTTTAGGATTATTGATGACATCGTGAAAAAATTGGGGAAGTATTATAATTTAAGAGATGATTTAAATAATTGTGTTTTGAATTCTGTGAATTATGGTGTCCCTCAGATTAGGAAAAGAGTAATTTTGATAGGTGTTAGAAAGGATCTCGATTTGAGGGTAGACGATGTTTACAATTCTATTGTAAAAACTCACAATGAGTTTTCTGGAGAAAACAATGATTTAATTGATCCAGTGACTGTTAGAGATGCGATCTCTGATTTACCTAAATTACTACCAGGTGAAGGGTCGGACAAACTTTCTTTTAAATTTAAAAGAAAGAATGATTTCTTAAAGAGAATTACTGATGAGAAATTAAAATATCTAAGACATCATATAGCTAGAAAACACAATGAAATGGACATTGCTAGATATAAGAATATGGCACAAAATAAATGGACGTTTAAAGAACTACTAGAACACATGCCTGAGTTAAATCATGTAAAACCGAGAGTGTTTAGCAATAGTTATACGGTTCAATTTTGGGATAAGCCTTCAAGAACTATAATTGCTCATCTTTATAAAGATGGGAATCAGTTTATTCACCCAGATGCTACCCAACAAAGAACTCTAACTCCACGAGAAGCTGCACGCCTCCAATCTTTTCCTGATGATTTTGTATTCGAAGGTTCAAGAACAGAAATTTTTAAACAAATTGGTAATGCTGTACCCCCTCTAATGGCAGAAGCCATTGCAGAAGGGATAAAAAAATATCTAAAGGTATATAGATGATTAACGTACGAGAAATTACAAAAGATAATAAGAAATTCCTTGTTGAACAGATAAAACTCTATAAAAGGTTTGTTGAGTTAAATTCTTTTATAGAATTGACTTCTGATAAACTTGATAATTGTGTGATTGCAGAGTTAAACAAACTTGGTTTAATTGATAGTGAGGAAGAATTAGAATTATTGATATCAATTCTTGGGGAGGATTTATTCAATGAATTTGTTATATCTGTTAATAAGAAAATCACAGAGCATATTGAAGATCCCTTCTTGAAAAGGTTATATAAGAGAGAGAAAAAGGGAAAACCAGAAGGACCAACTTTAGTAGATCTCTTTTGTGGTGCAGGTGGTTTGAGTTTGGGCTTTGTTAAAAATAATGTTAATGTAATTTTAGCAAACGATATCAATCCTACTTGTATAGAAACTTATAAATTCAATCATCCCAATATCGGTGAGCGACAAGCGATTACGGAAGATCTAAAAAACATTGTAGATAATATAGATGAGTATGTGGATACAAGTGTTGATTTAGACTTTCTAGTTGGGGGGCCGCCGTGTCAAGGTTTTAGTTCGGCAAATAAACGAAGGATTATTGACGATCCAAGAAATGAACTATACAAATACTTTATTAAATCTGTAAATAAATTAGTTCCTAAATTTGTGGTTATGGAGAATGTCAAGGGGATGTTGAGTGTAGCTGATCAAGTTGTAGCTGACTTTGATAGTATTCACCCTGCAAAAAATGGTATGACTTTTCATTATGAGACTGCTTATGCAGTTCTTACATCAAATAAATTTTCAGTTCCTCAAAAGAGAGAGCGGTTGATATATATTGCTATAAGAAGTGACATTATCAAAAAATTTAATGCATCACCTCAAAATATCATTCAAAGATTAGAAAACACGCAATTAAAAGAATTCACCTTGAATGATGCTATTTATGATCTTCCGCCTATTTCAGCAGAGTTTAGAAGAAATATGAATGAGGTAGATAATCCTGAAAGTGGTTATAAGATCACTCTAAATTCTACTGATGAAACATCATATAAGGATCTAATAAATTCCCAAAAAATAAAATATCTTTTCAACCATAAAGCTAGATTTTTAAATGAAAACAATTTTGAAATATATTCTAGAATGAAACAAGGTGATGATGGTACAGCTGAGCAAATCCAAGATATCTATCGTTATTCTCACAGAAATAATAAGTTTAAAGATAGATATTTTAGATTATATGCTGATAAGCCATCTAGGACGATCACTGCTCATTTAAAAATGGACGGGCATTCTCACATTCATCCATTTCAAAATCGAAGCTTAACTCCAAGAGAAGCAGCAAGATTACAATCATTTCCTGATGATTACTTGTTTTTAGGGTCTTACCTTGATACTTTTATGCAAATTGGAAATGCTGTTCCACCATTGTTATCTGAAGCAATTTCAAACGAGTTATTGAAATATATCGAGGTTCAATAATGAAAAAACATAGGGTTGTAAAAAGAGTTAATACAACAGAAACTGGAAAGTCTAGAACAAATGATACATATTTGTTGTTAAGTAGTATAGATGGTGTAGATTGGCACTCTATTTTTGACTTTAATACAGAGCTTTTGTTTTGGGATAAACGTTCTAATAAATCTTGGACACTAAAACTAACAAATCCAAGAAATGAAAAACGAGTAACAAAAATGGGAAAATATTACAAAGAATATGAAATTATTCCCGGAGATGCTGTGATTTTAGAATGTGTAATGGATCCATTAACAAGGCAGAAAGCTTATAGTATTGATTATGTGGATAATTCAAAAACCTTAACACTAGGCGTTACAAATGGTGTTTTTGAATTATATAATAATGATGAGATAAAGCTTCTTGATAGTTTAGTAGCAAAGAATAATTTAAAAATATATGGTACAAATAAATCCATCAAATTTATTAAGAAAAAAGCAACGAAACGTAGAAACAGAGATATTTATCCTGTTTCTATTAAGGTAGATGGAAATGAGGAAAATTTTGATACTAAGTCGACTGAGCTAATTCAAGTTGAACTCGTCAAGGTAGATGAAATTATAGTTAACAAAGTCAATATCATTGATTACTATAGTTTAGAAGGGGAATGATTATATGACTCAAAAGATAGTTTTTTTAGATGGTTTGAAGAATTTTTATTTTAATATTCTGGCAAATAATCAATTAAAGTTAACATCAGCAATAGATAATTTAAATACAGGAGATACGGTCTTATTTGTTGATATTAAAGATAAGGAAGCTACTAATATTTTTGAGGTTAAGTCTATTAATAATGAAACATCCTATGAATTAGATTTGAAATTATCCTTCTTTCCAGGTTATAGTATCAAGGATTTATCTTCAATTGTAGGGATTTGTCCCTTTGAGGCAAATGTAGCTTACGATCTTAATGATGACGATATGGAATTAATTTATAAATATATAATCGCTTCACTTCCACAGAATAATCAAAAAGATCAAATAACTATAATTGAGAATCATAAGTTTGATGTTGAGTGTAATTTACGTGATGACCTTGTACAAGAAATTCGTTTCGGAGCTCCAGGAACTGGAAAAAGTTACAGTATAAAAGAGGTTATCCGTGTAAGCTATCCTAATTACAAGGAAAAGGATGCTAATCCTTTTGTTTTAAGGACTACAATCCACGGAGAATACAGCTATTTTGATTTTGTTGGTAATATTATTCCAGTATCAGAGAATGGAAAGGTATCTTATAAATTTATAGAAGGTATCTTTACTAAAGCCTTGATTAGAGCAATGCTGAATCAAAAAAACGATGTCTATTTGATAATTGAAGAAATGTCTCGTGGAGATATTGCATCTATTTTTGGAGATATTTTCCAAATACTAGATAGAAAGAAAGATAGAACCAGTGTGTATAAAATTGATAATCAAGTAATTTCAGATCAATTAATAAAATATGGAGCTAAATCTTCTGGCGATGATAAAGTTTATCTACCAAATAATCTACATATTATTGGTACAGCTAATACTAGTGACCAAAATGTTAATGTTTTAGATACTGCTTTCAAGAGAAGGTTCTCATTTGTTTATGAAAGTGTTAAACCTAATTATGACAAGAACACAGGAAAAATCCTTAATTCTGTATCGTTTACTTTAAACGACAAAGAATTTGAATGGAATCACTTCTATTTAGCAGTTAATGAATTCATTGTTTCCAATTTGGGGCTTAGTGAAGACAAACAGTTAGGGCAATTTTTTGTAAAATTTGGCGATGGTGTAGATGTAATAGAAACCGTAAAAAACAAAGTTTTACACTACTTGTGGGAAGATGTACAATTGCAAAGTATGAATGAAGAATTTACTATTTTTAATGAAGGTTTTAAAGCATTTTCAGATTTGTATGGCAGTTTTGATAAAGAAGCAGAAGCTGATAAAATATTTTCTCAGGAGTTTTTAACTACTTACAATCAACAGAGTGTAAAAATGAGTATAGAAAATTATGAATAAATCAAATCTTACTTGTATAAATGATGGTGAAATATTTGATGAGAATAAATTAGGTAAATTTCAAATTAACGATTTACTACGTAATACCAATGGGACCATTACAATAAATTTTGTCGGGGTTGTGGTTGCAAAGGAAGATATCTTAATATCATTTCCAAAACATTTTGGACATGAAAATCTTTCTGATAAAGAGAAGCGAGAATATGCGAAAAGTATTGCCTTGCTTCTAGTAAAAGGGAATTCGACATTTTTTTCTCCAAAAACCAAAAACTATTATAATGAATTTCCGCTAAATAGTTATTTCATTGTTTTGGAATATTTTAAAAAGTATGGAATATACAATAAAAAAATCAAAGCTGAGAATAAGTCAAATCTGGGTAGACCAAATTGGAATAAAACAATGAGAAAGTCTCAAAAGATTATTCAAGATAATGAAATAATTTTTTTACCAATTATTTCAATAACTAACAAAAATAGTTCAGTATTTTTGAGTGATTGTATGAAATTTATCTTAAGTAATACATATGAAATGTATTCAGATGTGCTTAATTTCTTAATGCCTTATAAAGATTTCCCCTTAGGTAATATTTTTAAAAACTTTAAGGCATGTCTTCGGAAATTGAAACTAATAAGGAATTATTATTTTAAGGATTCTGAAAAAGAGTTGATACAAGCAATGATACGTTATTTTGAGTGGCTATCTGTTCGAAATGGTTTTTTAGCATTAACGACCACTAGTTTTCCTTTATATTGGGAATCAATGGTTCATGTATTTTTAAATAAAAGTTTTGCAGGCTTTGAAAACGACAAATTGAAGTTCACTGATAAACCAAAATATAATTTTGTGAAACGGTCGGAACAAGCAGAAGATGATGAAAATCGCAAGAATAGTCAAGGCTTCTCAATAGAGTTTGACCATATTTCCATAAGTAAAGAAGATAACGAAATTATTTTGTTTGATTCAAAATATATGAACAAAATAAATGACTTGAATTATAAACAAGCATTTTATTATTATTTCTTGAAGCAAAAATACCCTAAAACAATAATACATAATGGTTTAATTGCTCCAACACACAAAGATACATATGAGAGAGTTCATATTGATAGAACATGGATAGCTGGAGTAACAAGTGATGTGGGATATTCAGATGGACTTAAAATAATGGAATATTATTTAAATTTAAAGAAAATAATAGATTTTACCCTTTTGAATATTATTGATTTTAGGAAGGCCATGAAATCTCGTTCTAAGTCAAAAGTATAATATCTTCTGGCAAGATATTTAATCGACCGTGATCTTCCCATTGAATAAGTATAGAACCAAGATCATCCACACCTTTAACAATACCAATACTACCGATTGGTGGCGCATATGGATCATTCATATGTAATAACTTTACTTTAGATCCGATGGGATATTTTTTTAGTAACTGATTTTTTAGATGATTATTCAATCTGACCTCCTTGATAAATTTAAAAGAAAAAGCCACATCAGTAACGAAGTGGCTTTTAGTATAGTTATCCATAATATTCAATTTTAGATGGTTCAATAATTTCATTATAGAAATTCTCTATGTTAATAGAGATATAACTTCTTGATTGACTTGGTGTAGTTAAGATAAGTTCTTCATAAGAAGAGAGGGAAGTAATGTCACTTAATAGAATATTCAAATTCCTAATCTTGCAAAGCTGGAAAAGTTCATTGCTGAAATTTCTGAGCTGTTCTGTGTGATTAGATTTAAAGATATTTTTTTGAATTTGAATTTCTAGATTCCTGATGAATTCATACAGATTGTCATAGATTTCTTCGTTAATTTTCATTCAGGCAGACCTCCATTTAGTTTTTGTAAACTGTTATATTTTTTAGAGCTTTGTAAAGAATATCAGTACCTTATTTATAATGCTGTTTTCAGTATCAATTCAATAATAGTTTTTATTTGAAAAGCAAGAAGTATTAATGATATAATCAATCATTTCTACTATTATAACGTATAATATCAAATTTGGGAGAAGTTTGTTAAAAAAAGAACTTTATCTAAGCATTATTTATCCTTTTAAATAATTTTTAGAAACGAAAAAATACTTATATTAAACCAATTTTAATAATAAATCGGAGGAAAAAGTGGTAGTAAAAATTGATCCTAGTAATCTTAATAATAAAGGAATAGAAGAAGCATTAAAGCAAGTCAGTGATTTGCCTAGATCCCTAAACTCAAATCTTGATACGACTTCAGCGCTAGTATTAGCAAGGTCAGTACTGAAAAATGCTGTAAGTACAATAAATTTATCAAAAATTGCAATTAATACGATGAGTAATAACTTGGAACAAATCTCACGCTTAGGCCAAACAATTAATCAGAGTTCCGTAAAAACAATTGCAAAATCCTTTTCTACCGTGTCGAATATCCAAACAGATTCTATTAAGAATCTAATTGAGCTAGCTCAACAGTCAGTCAGTAGTATTGATATTGATTATTCTAAAATTACCTCTCAGTTAGTAGAGACTTTAAAAAGTTTCCCCAAACCTTACACAGAGGAAGAAATTAGTGAGATAATTTCAAATATAAATACTTTGGCAGAAAAGGGCTGGGTAATATATTTTCCCTTAGAAAATATATATCAACGAATACGGTCAGAAGATATCATAGAAGTGGAAAATGAATGGGTATCTTTGCTTGAAGAGGTTTTATCGGATAGTACAAAAACTCAAAGTTTACAAGAATCGGAATGTTACCCTGGTGAATTAATAAAATCTATGGTTGATAGCTATTTTCATGATAATTACTATGCAGCATACACTCTAGCTACTCTAGCGATAGATGGGGCTATAAATAGGGTAGCTGAACTGAAATCTAAAGATCATCGGATTCCTGTTGGATATAGAGCGGTGGAGAAAATCGAAGAAGTAGTTTTGAATAAGACATTTAATGATATTGGTTTTTTTCATTGGATGTTTCAGTTTTTTAAAGGTACTAAATCTTTTACACTCGATAAACCCAATAGGCATATGATTGGTCATGGCAGATGGGATGGTGAAATTTCAAAGACAGAGTTTCTAAAATTATTTAATGTTATGCTTTATATTGATAAAGAATTTCCGGATTGGAAAGAAGCTATGACTGAAAAGATTGGTAATCCCCTATAATCCTTTAGAAAATAGAGTTTCTTACCTATATTTGCAATAACTAGGTTTTCTAATTGGTAGATAGCATTTTTCAAATTCTTATATTACTTATCTTTTGAAGCAATATTTATCCCAGTTGTATGGACTTTCTTCTTATTTATTCTAACTAAATCAACTTTTACATATTAGAAAAGGCTCCGTTGCTTGTAGTTGATGGTTATTAAGTGACTTTCACATTCATCAGCACCAGGTCTTACGATTTGTGGCAAATTTAATTTATTATTTGGCCTCAAATTAGCCACACTTTTTATAGAACTAAGAGGAATAATGAAGTTCTCTTCCTATTAACATGGTTGTTTGAAACCTTAAATATAGCGTTTTACGGTGTAGTGGGAAGTATGGTGAATAAATCAACTATGTTCAGCAAACAAAGCTTAATTGGATAAAGAAACAAGATTCTCATATTTTTGTTCACTCTTCAATTATGCTGTCACTGTCTATTTACTGTCCTATATAGTGTAAAATATATAGAAGTTGTTAAGTTTACTAGTAGTTAAATCCCTTAAAATCAGTATTTATGATGATAACAAGTCTAAAAAATTCTTGGAACAAGTTTTGCATGTCTATTATAACAGCAAATAATAAACTTTCGGGAAAATCAGTCTTTTTCGGAAACTTTATCTTGTATATGGCTTAGGTTTGATGTCTCGCTTAATATATAGGGGATGCTTTGGCTCGCCACTTTTATTAATATCTAAACAATATAAGGATTTAACTAGGTCATAGACCTCTTGCGATCGATTGTTAAAACTACCATGGTTTCCCCAACAAGCAATTGTTATTTCTGCTTTGTCTGCACATTCTCTAATATAGAAATCATTATCAATGCCAATTGGATCCTGTTCTGCATACAGTCCTTGTGGGTTGGTTGATCTAAAGGCGAATAGGTTTGTCATGAGGATACCACCGTAACCCCAATCTTTGGCAAAGTTGATACATCTTCTAATCGTTGGATCATCCTCGCTTTCATCAGCGATGGATGGATTTAACCCAATAAAAAGGACAATGGGTTTTGTTTCGTCCCAGTTTCTTGATAGAACGTACCGATACTTTCTGTCATCTGATAATATAGCATTTTTCTTCATAATTGGCCTCCGTTTCCTCTATTATATAATATTAACATTAGTATTAGTAACGTTTTGGAGCTGAATGATTCAATGGGATAATGTGAGTGGATAATTTCCCTGATTCAAACTAATTCATTCAAATTTATTGAAATCTTTTCTGATAGTGGTATTAAGGAATGTTGTGATAGAGACTTTTTGAAATTAAAAGAAAAGAGACCTTGTCAAACCAGGTCTTAAGAAAGCTCGTAAAGCTAGCCAGTTCTCAAAACGTTAATTC
>ERZ791897.969-NODE-969-length-15428-cov-13.868666_pt1 | contig 15428 bp, 16 predicted proteins | sample MGYA00510152_ERZ791897 | MGnify/ENA primary metagenome ERZ791897 (study PRJEB30046, sample SAMN00792050) | human gut metagenome | study: EMG produced TPA metagenomics assembly of the A metagenome-wide association study of gut microbiota in type 2...
CTTCGGTCAGGCGCACCGCCAGTCGGTGCAGGCCGTCCGGGTCAAGGCCGGGCACTGTGCGGATGGCATCCTCACCGGGGTTTGCCAGCTGGGCAAGTGCATCGAACAGCTGAGAACATACGCCAAAGTGTGTAAACTTGAGCGCAGTATACTCATCGTAGACGCGATGCACCGCCACAGCGGTCTGGTCGGCCTTGGCCGAGAGCAGCGCCCCGATATCGGCCTGCCGGGCACGCATGGACTGTGCCGCTTCCAGCGCACGAGCTCCGCATACCACGCTCAGCCGTACACCGCCCTTGTAGTTCTCGGATGCCAGAATTTTGATCTGTCCCACCTGACCGGTGGTACGGGTGTGGGTGCCGCAGCAGGCGCAGACATCCGCACCCGGGATGGTCACGATGCGCACCTGCCCTTCGATCTCCTTTTTGGAGCGGTAGACAAGGGCGGCAAGCTCCTCCCGGGTGGGGTAGCTGACCAGCACCGGCACATCCTGCCACACGATGCGGTTGGCGGCAAGCTCGGCTGCCTGCAGGCCCTCGGCAGAAATGGGCACGCTGGTGTCCATGCGCACAGCCTCGGAACCGATGTGGAAGCCCACATTCTCGGCCCCGAACATCTGGTGCAGGATGCCGGAAAGGATGTGCTCACCGGTGTGCTGCTGCATTTTGTCAAAGCGCCATTCCCAGTCGATGCAGCCGGAAACGGCAGTGCCGGGAACAGCGCTTTCCGGCAGAGCGTCCACGCTGTGCCAGAGGATGCCGTCATGCTCGTGCACATCGGTCACATTCAGCGTGGCACCGTCCGGCAGGGTCAGGGTGCCCCGGTCGGCAGGCTGACCGCCGCCCTCCGGGTAGAACACTGTGCCGTCCAGTGCAATGCGCCCGCCGCCGGTCTTTTCGTCCGGCTCTGCGGCAAGGATGGTGCTCTCGCACTGGGTGCGGAAAGCGTCCTGTTCAAAGTATTTTTCAGTGCGCTGCATGGCGCGGGTACCTCCTGTTCAGGGTGCAGTTTGACGATTTAAAATGGCCGCCGCAGGCTCTGGCCATATTCAGCGGAAAATTTATTTTTATTTTTGCAGAATTGGAACGACTGCGGTCGTTCCAATTCTGCTTTTTCACGCAAGGGGCCGTAAAGGCCAACAACAAAAGAGATTTTACTGCATCTGCCGGTTTCGGTCCTTCTGGTGAAAATGCGTTTGGAGCGGACCGCGTTTGCGCAGCAATGAAAGCCCCGGTGGGGCTTTTAAGCGGCGAGCGGTCTGCGTCAGCAGATGGAGGGGCCTTGCCCCGACAAGTTCCGCAGGCCGCGACAAACGCGAAATAAAAAATCTGGATTCCGCTGAACATAGCCAGAGCGAAAGCGGAGGCTATTTAAAATCGAAAAAGGGATACACACCCAGTTTAAAAATAAGTATACCACGTTTTTTGCCTGTGGAAAATAGTCTGCGGATATGTTATGATAAGAAACAACGATATTCCCATAAAATGTTAAAAATGAGGAAGGTAATAGCATGCGTGAAAGTGGAATCCTGATGCCGGTGTCCAGCCTGCCCGGCCCTTACGGTATTGGCTGCTTTGGCAAGGAAGCATTCAAGTTTGTGGATTTTCTGGCACAAGCGGGCCAGAAGATCTGGCAGATCCTGCCGCTCAGTCCCACCGGCTACGGTGACAGCCCCTATCAGAGCTGCTCGGCCTTTGCGGGCAACCCCTATTTTATCGACCTCGACGCTTTGAAGGAAGAAGGCCTGCTCACCGCCGCCCAGCTCAAGGCCGAAAAATGGGGCACAGACCCCAAAGAGGTGGACTACGGCACTTTGTATGTGAGCCGCTTTAAAGTCCTGCGCACCGCCTACGCCGCATGGCGCAAGCAGTGCACTGGGCTGCACGGCTGCAGCTATTACTTCCCGGATGATTACTATGCCTTTACCCTCGCCAATGAGGAATGGCTGGACGACTACGCCCTGTACATGGCCCTGAAAGTGGCCAACGGCATGAAGAACTGGGTGGAGTGGGAGCGCCCCTACCGCCTGCGCGACAAGAAGGCCCTTGCTGCCTTTGCCGCCGAAAACGAGGAGGAGATCGGCTTCTGGAAGTTCGTGCAGTACAAGTTTGCGGCCCAGTGGCAGGCGGTGAAGGCCTACGCCAACAAAAAGGACGTGCAGATTTTGGGCGACATCCCCATCTATGTCTCTGCCGACTCGGTGGATGCATGGGTGGGCGGCGCGCTGTTTGAGCTGGATGCCGACGGCGGCTTTGCCCGTGTGGCGGGCTGCCCGCCGGATTACTTCTCTGCCGACGGTCAGCTGTGGGGCAACCCGCTGTACAACTGGGCCTACCACAAAAAGACTGGCTACGCGTGGTGGGTGCGCCGGGTGCGCCACGCACTGGGCATCTACGACCTGCTGCGCATCGACCACTTCCGCGGCTTCGATACCTATTGGGCCATCCCGGCGGACAGCACCACCGCCCGCACCGGCAAGTGGGAGAACGGCCCCGGCATGGAGCTGTTCGATGCGCTGGAAGCTGCCCTTGGCAAGCTGCCCATCATTGCCGAGGATCTGGGTGAACTGTTCCCCAGCGTGCGAAAGCTGCTGGCCGACAGCACCTTCCCGGGCATGAAGGTGCTGCAGTTCGCCTTCAGCGGCGGGGACAACGAGTATCTGCCCCACAACCACGTCAAGAACAGCGTGGTGTATCCCGGCACCCACGATAACACCACCCTGACCGACTGGTGGGAGAACGGCGCTTCCGAAAAGGAAAAGGCTGCCGCTGCCGCTTACCTGCACCTGACCGGCGTAAAGCCCACCGCAAAGGAGCTGGCGGCCATCCGGACCGATGATGTCCGCATCGCTCTGCTGCGCGCAGCGCTGGGGTCGGTGGCTGACCGGGCCATCATCCCCATGTACGACTGGCTGGGTCTGGGTGCGGAAGCACACCTGAATACCCCCGGCAAGCTGGGCGGAAACTGGGCATGGCGCGCCGCTGACGGCTTTGCCGCCAAGGCACTGGCCAAGACCATCCACGACGAGTGCAGTGTGTACTGCCGCGTATAAACAGAAGGCACAGAGCGGCGGGAGCTTAGCAATTTGACGAAAATGTAAAAACTCCGGCAGAAAATTGTGCGTTTTGCTGGTAAAATCGGAAGCTGAATGGTATAATGTTGCTAAAGCGGCATTATGCCATTTTTCTTTACCTGATGTGTTCCCGGCATTTCCGGAAACAGGGCGGGCGCGAGATGCATAATGCGGCAGATGGTTCCTGAACGTATGGGGAACAGGTGACTGCACGCGGGATACGGGAGCGCCGCGTGCGCAGATGATGGGGAAAATTACATGAAGAAAGAATGTACCGAGCAGGATCTACGGGAACTTGCGCGCTCAGCGCAGGCCGTATTTGAGGCAGTGACCCTGACCGAAGCACCGCTTTGTGACGGCTGGCAGGACGATGGCCTGCGGGTGGACTACGAGCTGCGTAATGGCCGTGTGGACTGTGTGCTGCACCGCAGAGTGGAAGCGGACGGCAAATGCTGGGAGCTGGAAATGTGCGCACCGCTGGCAGGCAATGTGCTGCCGGAAGAGCGCATGACACCCCGGGAGCGGGAACTGTGCCGCGAGGATATGAGCCACGATTTCCTTACCGGCGTGTACAACCGCCGCTATCTGGAAACGGTGTTTGCCCAAAAGCTGGAACAGTGTGCAGCGCAGGGCCGCAAGGCGGCTGTGGCGCTGGTGAGCATCGACAACGGCCAGAAGCTGCGGGATACCTACGGCCAGCCTGTGATGGACCAGCTGCACTGCTTTGTGGGCAACCAGTGGAAAAAGAACTTTGATACCCCTGCGGCCCGCGTGGTCTGCCGCCTGACCGGCAGCATCTTTGCGGTGGGCTGTCTGGATGCCGACGGCAAGCAGCTGGCAGAGGAAATGCAGAACCTGTATCGGCAGATGCCCCGGGAATGCATCACCACCACCGGCATGATGCGCCGGGTGCCCTTTACCCTGAGCTGCGGCGCAGCCGGGCTGGAGGAGGTCGCCGCAAAGAATTGGCAGGCGCTGTACGAGCTGTGCGATGCACGCCTGCGGGAGGCACAGAACGCCGGCGGCGATCAAATGCGTGCAGAATAAAACCAGTGTATAAAATCCCCCTTTTGGCGCAGACTAAGGCCAGAAGGGGGATTTTTTGTATGGACAACCAGAAAAACGACAACCTGAACCTGCTGGAAGCCGTGGTGCAGAATACCGAGATGGGCAAGAACACCTTGGAACAGATCGTGCCGATGACCGACGATGTGCAGTTCAAGGCCGAGCTGCTGCGCCAGCGCAATGTGTACCACCAGCTCAATCAGGAAGCGCACACCGCCATCGAGGCCTGCGGCGGCACCGCGCAGGGGCAGAGCGCCATGGCAAAGCTGAACACCAAAATGGGCATCAGTATGAAGACCCTCACGGACAAGTCCACCCGCAATCTGGCCGAGATGCTCACACAGGGCAGCGGCATGGGGGTGGTGGACTGCGTAAAGGCCCAGAAGGATTACCCCAATGCCGCGCCCGGCGCAAAGCGCCTTGCCCAAAGGCTGCAGGAGTTTCAGGAGGACAGCCGGGTAAAGCTGGAACAGTTCTTATAAGACTGCGCTGCGGCGCATGAAAAAAGCGACCCCGTCCGTCAGGTACAGCTGCCTGACGGGCGGGGTCATTGCCGCAAAAGCGGCACATCCTTTTACAGTGCTTCCACCATTGCTGCCACGATCTTGGTGGCGGTGGCTACATATTCCGCAATGCTGAACTTTTTCACCACCAGCACCTCGTGGCCGTCCTCGTCAGCGTTGTCGCTCATGGCGCGCAGGATGACGCAGGGCACACCGTTCTTGGCGGCGATCTGGCTCACAGCGGCACCTTCCATCTCCACGCAGTCGGGAGCGCATTTGGCTTCAATGGCAGCCTTGGTTTCACTGTCGCCCACAAACAGGTCGCCGGTGGCGATCTTGCCCACCAGAGCCTTCACACCCGCTTCGGCGCAGGCTTTTTCGGCGGCAGCGATCAGCTCCGGGTCGCCGGTGTATTCCTTGAGGAACGGCGGGTTCTGGCAGATCATGTCCAGCTGTGCGTCGTGGTACAGCACGGTCTTGCCGATGACCACATCGCCAATGCCGATCTTCGAGGTCATATTGCCTGCGATGCCGGAAAAGATGATCTTCTCCGCGCCGAATTTTGTGATGAGCACCTGCGTGGTGGCGGCGGCATTGGCCTTGCCCATGCCGGCACAGCACACCACCACCTGTCTGCCGGCCAGCGTGCCCTTGTGGTAATCCACGCCGCCGTAGGGCTCCACGGTAACATTCTCCAGCTTTGCACACAGCTGATCGACTTCATCGGGCATTGCGCCCATAATACCGAAAATCATAGGAAACCTCTTTTACGATTTTAAATGGCCGACGCGTGCGCTCTGGCCATAGATAGCAGAAATTTATTTTTAATTTTGTAAGTTCCAAAAGCCTGCGGGCTTTTGAAACTTACTTTTTCACGGGAAGGGGCGAAACCGGAAGTGACATCTTTGCCGAAAATCAGACGTTGAACAGGAACTCGATCACATCGCCATCGTTGACAACGTACTCCTTGCCCTCGGTGCGCTGCAGACCCTTGGCCTTGACGGCGGCGTAATCGAAGTTGTTGGCTTCCAGATCGCTGTAGCCAATGACGCTGGCACGGATGAAGCCGCGCTCGAAATCGCTGTGGATCTTGCCGGCAGCCTGCGGTGCCTTGGTGCCCTTGCGGATGGTCCATGCGCGGCACTCCTTCTTGCCGTCGGTCAGGAAGGAGATCAGGCCCAGCAGATCATAGCTGGCAGTGATGAGGTTGTCCAGACCACTGGCTTCAATGCCCATTTCAGCCAGAAAAGCCTTCTTTTCCTCGGGAGAGTAGTCGGCGATATCCTCCTCGGTCTTGGCGCAGATGGGAATGTAGCGTGCGCCCTCTTCCTTGGCGCGTGCGGCCACCAGCGGGACATACTTGTTGTTTTCGATGCCCTCCATCAGGTCGTCCTCGCCCACGTTGCAGGCGTACAGCACCGGCTTAGCGCTCAGCAGGCCCATTTCATGCAGCACGGTCTGCTGCTCGGCATCGCCCTCGTCAAAATCGAAGCTGCGGGCAGGCTTGCCGGCGCTCAGGTGGTCGGCCAGCTGCTGCAGCCATGCGGCTTCGGCGGCAGCACCCTTGTTGTTGCCGCTCTTGGCGGCCTTTGCCATGCGGCCTGCGCGGTTCTGCACCACCTCAAGGTCGGACAGGATCAGCTCGTAGTCGATGGCATCGATGTCAGCAATGGGGTCCACGGCCTCGGCCTTGGAAACATCCTCCACCACATGGATGATGTTGTCGTCGTCAAAGCAGCGCACTACATGCACAATGGCGTCGCACTCGCGGATGTGGCCCAGGAACTTGTTGCCAAGGCCTGCACCCTGGCTGGCACCCTTCACAAGGCCCGCGATATCCACAAACTCCACGATGGCAGGGGTCTTTTTGTTGGTCTGCCAGATCTCGGCCAGCTTGTCCAGACGCTTGTCCGGCACGGCTACAATGCCGCTGTTCGGCTCGATGGTGCAGAAGGGATAGTTTGCGGCTTCTGCGTTCTTGGTGGAGGTGATGGCATTGAACAGAGTGGACTTGCCGACGTTCGGCAGGCCGACGATACCTAATTTCATTTTTATGATTTCTCCTTTTATGATGTAGATGATAAACAACTATATTGAACGGATATAAGTTGCTTTTTGCGAGAACTGAATTTGGCGTTGGGTGGGAAAATTGGATTTACTCACCCTTTACTCACCCTCTTTGTGCTTCCTGCGCCTTTGCGAACTGTGCTACGGCCTTCTGCATGGAATCGTCTGTCACATGGACATAGCGGTTCATGGTGGTCGTGATACTGGCGTGACCCAGCAGCTTTTGCAGGACTTTGGGTTGCATTCCGCTTTCAATGGCGCGGGTAGCGTATGTATGGCGCAGAGCGTGCATACAGAATCGCTCGATCCCTGCATCATCGCACAGCTTGTAGAGGTGGGTGTCGTAGGAGCTGTTCTTGGCAGGCATTCCGGTGCGCCAGTTGATGAACACCAGATCACGCATGACCAACTTTCGCTTCTGACCAGTCTTACGATCCATAAAGGTCAGGACAGTGGACAGGTCTTTCGATTCGTTACGGTATTCTCTGGTGTCGTAGATTTCCCACAGGATGTCGTAAGCGGTGTCAGTCAGAGGAATGGTGCGGTAACTGGATTCCGTTTTCGGAGGGCCAGCACGCCATTCGTCTTGCTTGTAGCGGAACTCCAAGGTCTTGTTGACCGTCAGGGTGCGTTTCTCCCAGTCAATAGCATCCCACGTCAAACCGATCATTTCACCAGTACGCAAGCCAGTTTCCAGAATCAGTGCGTACTGAGCATAGTTGTGAGAGCCTTTGGCAGCTTCCAGAAACCGTTTCTGCTCGTCTACAGTCAGAAAGTGGATATCATCAGGTGCACGAACGGGCTTTGTGTAGCGGACACCGTCCATTGGATGTTTGGCAATGAGGTCGTTCTCTCTGGCGCTTTTGAAGAACGTACCCATTGTCATATAGGTCTGCCGGATGGTTGAACCGGCGTAGTCGTCCTCCATGGCGTTCAAAATCCGCTGACAGTCGATCTGCTTGACATCGCGCAACAGCATAGAACCGATGAATGGCTGGATGTTGTGCTCGTATCGCTCACGATAATTCCGAACAGTGTTCGGAGCACGGTTGCCAACGACATCCTTGACCCATTGATTGAACCATGCGTCCACCGTCATATTGGGCGATGCCACAGTCCGACCTTCAGGGTGTAAGCGTAGATAGAGCTGTTCCTGTCGCCAATTTTTGGCTTCTGGAAGGGTCTTGAAGCAGCGTTCCTCACGCTCACCGTGATAATTTCGGCAACGGGCATAGTACAGACCGTCTTTTCGCTGACCAAGCCCTTTTCCGAGTTGTTTTCCTTTAAGATTTTTGCCCATGTTTGTGGCTCCTTTCGAGATAAAAAGAGCCCACACAACACATTTTATTGTATCATGTGGGCGTAGTTTATGCAAGCCCTTCAGCGGGCGTTATAGGGTATCAGATGGCGTATTGCTCGTTCAAAAACTCCTCAAACTTCTTCCGCTTGATGAGTTTCTTAGCCCCCACGAACACAACGAACTTGCACCCATCCTGCAAGGCAAGCTCGGAAATGCGGTTTTGCCCTACACCAAAATAGGCAGCAGCCTCTGGAATCGTCAACAACCACTTTTCATTGAGCGGCACGAACAGGACGGACTTTTTGATGGATGTATCGGTGTTCGGAAAGGAAATCGGTTCCGAGCTGAGATCGGCTGCAAAATTGGAAGCAGCGGTGGACATGTTGATGTTGGTATGAGTGCTCATAGTGTTTTCCTCCTGAAATTAAAATTGAATGCGAAGCGGATTGCTTCATGATAAGCATATCTGCTTGAATTAGCGTACATTTTGCCTTATGGTGTGATAAGCGCTTGAAAGGAAATCTGCGCATCATCCTGTTGAATCAGTGAACTGAAATCCATGTTCGGGTAAGAAAAGGTTGCCGGGTGCACTTGTGCTGGTGGCCAAGAACAGTTATAATTACCATAATATGAGTTCATAGGAACGGATGTAAAAACGGCAGATCGAAGCAGCTGCATTTGCGGTGACTGACTTTGTTCTTGTGGAGCAGAAGATTCATCACGAAGATGCAGCGGTTCAATGGAAGGCTCCGAAGGCGAATCCGGCAGCAGAGGACAGGCGCTCTCCGTTACGGTTTCCGGTTTGCTGGGAGCGGCTTCTTCATCGTCACAGTCATCAAGAGCGTCCAACGGCAGAAGAAGGTCAATCTGCGCTGGGGGCAGGATCGGTTCTGTATCGGAAGGTACCGGAATCGCCAGCGGGCCATTGGCAGGAACGACATCCTCTGGTGACTTACTATGGACGACCAGTGGCTTGGTAGTTGGCGTATCAGAATCACCTACATAAACTGGGCCGGAGACCATGAACTCACCAACCTGAAGACTCTTTAGTATGGAAGTCAACTTGGTTCCACCTGACGAACTAATTAAACGGGCACACATACGAACCTCTTCATCAGCTGGCTGGAAACACATCATATACTTGCATTGCTGAAGCAAAGTCCGTTGTTCAGGCTTGAACACACGAATGCTCTGGGCAACCAGCAGTGCGTACAGACCTTGTTTGCGGCCCTCACAGAGGATTCGCCCCAATGCGTTGGAAGAGCGTAGCGTATAGTTGCTTAACTCGTCCAGATACAAAAAGGTAGGCGGAAAATCCTCGCAGGTGGCTTCTCGTAACAGTGCTGCAAAAAGCACCTCTTCAACGATGTGTTGCGTAGATAACGAAAACGAGCTCAAATCCAGCAAGGTGATGCCGGGAGAAAACTCTATGTCACCATCCTCAAAAAGCTTTTGTGCAAATAGGGGTGCCAAGGCGTTTTCCAAACCGGGCGCAGAGCGTGAATGAGAACTCTTGATCTCCTGATGCAGGTATTCCAGCACTTCATTCGGAGCCGGTGAAGCGCGAAGCGCCTCTTTTAAAAGAGGCCGCAATAGCTGTTCTTGTGCATTCGACAGAGCGATAACGGATGTGATAGTATCAACGAAAGATGCAGCCGCATCCGCTGGATTATCTGATGCCCCGAACAAATGCAGCTTGAGTGGCTTTTGAGATACGTCCTGACGATGTACATACGGTTCTAGTTCTACTGGAAAAGACACAGCGTGCCGATGATCTATGGCTACGATCCGAACACCTGCCTCTAGCAGTTTCCTTGTGATATTGGAGGAAAGGGTGGTCTTGCCTGTTCCACTTTTTCCACAGATAAAAATGGAAGCGTTCCCCTCCTTGAGTTTTTCGATGATTGTAACAGCCTTTTGGTAAGTAGAGCCTATTTTTAACCTCATGGTTCCGTCCCTCCTGTTTTAATCAGAATCTTCATATTCGGTCAAGCAACTGCGCTTCAAAGTCAAGAGTCGAGCATCTACATAGGTTCCGCTGTTAATGCGAATCTTTTTGGCAGAGCTGAACTCAGAGAGCAGATGCTCACTTTGCAAACGCGAAATAACATCGGGTGCACTATATCCCGGTGCATACTCATGGAGCAGAGACTTCAGCAAAGACCCTTTCAGAAGGAAAGCATCCTTTTTTTGGACGATGTCCCGGTCAGGGTCATAAACTGTGTCGAAATGGCGTGAAGAATGAAATATGCAAAGATTTGAAGTCCCTTGGAGTTGACCTCACACCGGAAGAACTAGAAAGATTAAATGATGAGAGCGAGTATCCAGAAGGATATGTTGAAGCTATACTGCGGGCAGAAGGCATAAATTGATGATGAGGATGTCCTTTATAGTGTCTTCGGATGAAGATGAACTAAAGGAGGAAAGCTGATTTTGACTCAATTGATATAGTGCGATTAAGAGCGTGTAATCAAGGAGGTTCGACATATTCAGAAAAATTTAAACTCAAAGTGCGCTAAAGTGCTGGGTAAAGGTGAAATTTCAGAGCAAAATTTTTTCTAATTGTCGAAAATGCTTCTGTTGAAAGTAAATAGGAGATAGCTAAAGGGGCGATCACGTAAATGGTCGCCCTTTCTCTGTATCTGGTGTGATTTGACCTTCGGCAACATTATAGTAACCCACCAAAGGAGGATTTGCCGTTATGTTTGATTGCTATGACACTTTGATTACCCCAGAAGAAGTCGCTGATATGCTGGGATGTGGCATGAACACTACCTATAAACTTTTGAAGTCAGGAAAGATAAAGGCCATGAGAATCGGCCGATCTTGGAGGATTCCTAAGAGAGCGGTATAACAAATACCTTAGCAGGTTGTCAGCCAGCGATGATTCCCAATGAATATTTGTGTGATCCGAGTTCAGTTTATCATCTGATGCTTTTTGAAGTCAGGAGAAGACATAAAGGTATTCCGCAGTTTGCAAAACACCGCATTGTTTCCTTCGCAGCAACAGATTGTATTTTGCCACAGGATGTAGTATCTCTAGCAGAAAGAATAGCAAGTATCTATGCGAAGAAAGGTTATATTACAGCCTATGGAATTCATGCGGATAGATTTAATGTACATATTCATTTTGCAGTTTGTGCAGTATCGTTTCAAACACAGAATATGTTTCATATTCAATGGGAATCTGAGTGGAATATGCTTGTAACGGTAACAAATCAATGGAAATCTGAGTTTGACGAGATGCTTCAAAATAATATCCAAATGAGACAGTCAAGAGAAGCTGCATTGTATGGCGATGATATCGTTCGATACGGAAGCATTTCTCTGACAGCAAAAGGTCAAATGAATCAGAACAAAAAATCAAAGCGCAAATAAGAAGGGAGAATACAATGGATAAGTTTGATGAAAAAGTTATCGGCTACGAATCTACGAAAGAGATTCTGCGTCAGATTCTGGATATTCTAAAAAGACCGGAGACTTATAAAAGAAAGGGCATTTCTATTCCAAGAGGGCTGCTGATGAAATCTGATCCTGGTCTTGGAAAAAGTCTGCTGGCATCTATCCTGATGGAGGAATCTGAACGAAAGCCCTTTGTTTTTCGTAAAACCAGTCAGGAAAACAGTTTTCTGGATGAATTAAGGACTGTATTTGCTATGGCGAAGGAGGAAGCACCTAGTATACTGCTCCTATGGGGTCACTTCATCTCCGGCGATGATGTACTTCTCCGGCAGCTTCGCCAGCATCCAAACCTTCTTGCCGCCCTGCAAGGAACCAGCAGTTTCATAAGTGACACCTTCACCCAGCAGATCATCGGTGAACTGGAATGCTTCTTCGTTCTGCACGATGCGATAACGGTCAGATACGACACCAAGCACAGCATCATCGGTGCTGCGGACATTGGCACGGTAGCCGGGAATCATAGCACCAGTGCCGGAGTAGATGTTGCGGCTCTCGACCTGCCAATCCAGACCGGCCAGCTCCAATGCCTCATGGCTTGCAGGGGCATCCATGACAATACGGCCAAGGCCGTGCCAAGGGGTTTCGCGGACAGAGAACATAGTTTCAACATTTGCAGACATAGTAAAATCTCCTTTTCAAATTAGTCATTGTTTTCGATTTCTTCAGCAATCAGAACGAGAACATCAATCAGCACCGTTCCAACTTCTTTGATGATTTCGGGCCAAAAATCCATTGCGTTTTTTCCTTTCTGCGCTGTTGCGCTTTAAAATACGATGGTAATAATGATAGTGATGGTGCGAAATAACAAAAATGCTCACCTCCAGACATAAAAATAGCCCCTGAGTCTTTCGGCTCAGAGGTTTCGGGTACATTGCTATAATACCTATGTCAAATCACAGAATATAAAAACAAACGATAATAAAATGAAATTTAATGGATTCAACAAAGGATACTGTGATAAAAATCTTGCTAAAAGGGGGTGCAATATGGTATGATATACTATATAAATATAAGGTTAGAATGGGGTTTGACAGATTGGAGTGGAGACTGTGAATGAAAAATACCCAGAAGACTACCCGGAAGATTTTGAAGAAAAACTGATTGAAGCCGGTGCGACTACCAAGGAAGTAAAGCCAGTCTATCGAATCCTATACGATGGAGAACTTAAAGCTGAAAACTTTGATTCAACATTTCACGACTATAAAAGACGTGGTAAAAAAATAACGAAGCGTCAATTAAATGATATTGGAACATATTCCACATCGGTATTTCTGAATCTTGAAGAAGCAAACCTAGTGAGAGTATACTCAATGCGTAATCCGCCTAATGCGCGGATGGCAGTTGGTATGATTGCAGCAGATACAGGTTATAATCAACGCACGATTGAGAGAAAAGAACAAAAGCGTAGGACACACTGTGATTGGTGGATTTTTAGTACGATAAGTAAAGAAAAGGAAATACTGCCATTATTTGAGGTCTTGAAGGAGGGAGAAGATGACCAAGGAAAAGATGTTTGAGGATGAATCTTTTGCACAACGGTTTGGAAAAGAATTATATTTAGAAGAAATTTTTCTGGAATATGATGGAATACCTCTTTTATCTGCTTGCATAGATGAAAATGGGAATCGTTATTTTTGTCATTGTGCAGAGATGAGAGATTTTGAAACGTGGGTGATCTATCCAGTTACCATCGGACAGCTATTACAAATGACAAATAATGGTAAATCTCCTCAGGAAGTGTTGGGGGTTCAGGGCCAAAAAGTGTGGATATACAGAATTTACTGGGACGGTAGAGAAAGCTCGATGGAAGCTACTCTGGCAGAACGGTTGTTGGAATGTGACGCACTTCCAAAAGGAGCACCGCTTTGTTTATATCCTGAGCAAGTTGCAGCATATGCAAAAGAACTTCAAAATTTTGCCGAAAAAAGTTTCTTTGAGAAAATTGTAGCATCCTTTAGAGAGGCGTATCATATTGATATTGTTGGCTATGTGTCGTCACAAGTAGAATACCCTAGAAAATCGATATGTGAAATAATTTTTGATAAAGAGATTACAAAAGGAAAAGACTGGGATTGCAGAAATGAGTACGATTGTGAGAACGGGCAATTTCAGCTTAGCTATGAGGGTATACGTGTATGAAACAAGATATTCTATCTTACCATAAGAGTATAATGCCTTGTGTTGACTTTAAATTGGCCGAGGCTAAACAAGATGAAAAGCAAAAGGATGACAAATCTACAAAACAGTCACTTTCTATTAAGGGGGGAGTAGATGATCCGAAGAAACCAAGCTTTGTGAAAATTATTCTGGATCTTTCAATTTACACAAAGGATGAGAGTATAAAACTTCATATCACACAAGAAAGTATTTATGATGTGAAAAAGAGTGAGAGTACAGTAACTGAAATTGCGGAGGCAATGAAGAAAGAGGCTGTTCCAGAATCTTATCGACGGTTATCTTCCTTTGTGAGGTATCTTACTAATAAGGTGGGGGTTGCATCCTTGAAGCTTCCATCTTATTCAGAGTTAACTTCTGAAAAAAACAGTAGAAAGTAAGGCTTTATAAGCGGAGAAAGAGTATAGATAAAACTTCTTCAAAGTGAAATAGTTGAGGATGAAGTAAGCAACCTAAGTGACCACTAAATTCTAAAACCGACCATAGTGAAAAAATTTTCTCTTTCACTATGGTCGGTTTTGATTTTTACGGATTTAATACAGTCAAATAGCGCAATCCAAACAAAATCTTAATAAGGGATTCTGAAGTAATCCATGACGGCCTTGAACTGATCCTGCGCAGTCAGGCAGGTATCAAGCAGATATCTTTTACCTGTCCGAAAACCCTTGATTTATCGGGGCTTTCGCCTTTCTTTAGATTTCTTGTACGCCCTTTTTTTGTAACTGGCGGCGTAGCCTGTTGAAATTGGCGTATGGCATTTACCAGTGACTCGTCCGTAACATGAACATATCTGTCCATAGTTGTTTTAATGCTTGCGTGTCCTAATAGCTGTTGCAGCACTTTATGGAAGAAATAAAGGGGGTGCTTGCAGAGATATGGCGGTTACAAAGATTAAGCCTATTAAAAGCACGTTGAGTAAAGCCCTTGACTATATCCAGAACCCGGATAAAACCGACGAAAAAATACTGGTGTCCTCTTTTGGGTGTAGCTATGAAACGGCAGATATTGAGTTTGAATTTACCATAGCGCAGGCGTTGGATAAGGGGAACAATTTAGCCCACCATTTGATACAGTCCTTTGCGCCGGGAGAAGTCGATTATGAAAAGGCACATGAAATCGGGCGGCAGCTTGCCGACGCGGTTACAAAGGGACAGCATGAGTATGTCTTAACAACGCATATTGACAAGGAACATATCCATAACCACATCATTTTTTGCGCGGTGAATTTTGTAGATTACCACAAGTACAATTCCAACAAACGCAGCTATTACGGCATACGCAATATAAGTGACAGACTATGCCGGGAAAACGGGCTGTCTGTGGTCGTTCCAGGGAAAGGCAGCAAAGGAAAAAGCTATGCAGAATATCAAGTCGAAAAGACAGGGACAAGTTGGAAAGGCAAGCTTAAAATTGCGGTAGACGCACTCATTCCCCAAGTATCAAGTTTTGAAGAATTACTATCCCGGTTGCAGGCGGCAGGCTATGAAATAAAACCGGGGAAATATGTTTCCTGTCGCGCTCCGGGACAGGAACGGTTTACCCGTCTGAAAACCCTCGGCGTAGATTACACAGAGGAAACGTTACGGGAACGTATCAGCGGAACGCGCACTCGCACTGTCAAAGCTCCAAAGCAGCAGCGCAGCGGTATCAATCTGTTGATTGATATGCTGTTGCTCTCGCCGCCGTCCCTGTCCTCGTCGCCCACGGAAAGGCGGGAGTAAAGGGCTGTAATTTTGCTATAATCAGTCATGTGCATAACCTCCTGTGCGTCCATGTATGTGTC
>ERZ791897.992-NODE-992-length-15246-cov-17.991903_pt1 | contig 15246 bp, 11 predicted proteins | sample MGYA00510152_ERZ791897 | MGnify/ENA primary metagenome ERZ791897 (study PRJEB30046, sample SAMN00792050) | human gut metagenome | study: EMG produced TPA metagenomics assembly of the A metagenome-wide association study of gut microbiota in type 2...
CTCACCGTCACCGAGAACGGCAAGGGCCGCCGGTCGGACATCGACACCTACCGCATCACCGCCCGCGGCGGCAAGGGCATCCGCAACTACGATGCCGCTAAGGATAAGGTGGCTGCGGTCAAGATCGTGGACGACGTGGATGATGTGCTGCTGAGCAGTCAGGAGGGCATCATCATCCGTCTGCACGCCAACGAGATCCCGCTGCAGAGCCGCTACGGTTCCGGCGTGCGGGTGATGCGTTTGGGTGAGAACGACAAGGTGATGGTACTTGCCCGCACCGACCACGACGACGAAGCCCAGACCGAGCAGATCGACACCTCCGATGCCGATGCCGAACCCACCGCAGAGCAGCTTGCCGCCATGGAAGCTGCGGATGCTGCCGCCGCTGCAGAAGCCCCGGAAGCAGACGATAAGGGCGAAGAGTAAACCTTGAAAACACAATAAGATTTGAAAGAAGCCGCCGCGCAAGGATTTCTGCACGGCGGCTTCTTTTCAAATCCATCCAAACCATGTATAATAGAAATAGCGTGTGAGGAATAAAAATAAACACAGAAAGTGGTTTAAGGAACATGACAGAGCAAAAAAAATCCCCGGAGATCAGCATCATCGTGCCGGTGTATAAGGTGGAAAAATACCTGAACGAATGCATTGATTCCATTCTGGCACAGACCTTTACGGATTTTGAGCTGATCCTTGTGGACGATGGCTCACCGGACAACTGCCCTGCCCTGTGTGATGCAGCGGCGGAAAAAGACAGCCGCGTGCGGGTGATCCATAAGCAAAACGGCGGTGTAAGCACAGCCCGCAATGCGGGTTTGGCAACTGCACAGGGAAATTGGATCGGCTTTGTGGACCCGGATGACTTTGTAGACAAGACTTACTACGAAAAAATGCTGCGGGCAGCAAAGCAGACAGGTGCTGAACTTGCAGTCTGCAACGAAGTTTTTATGGAAGAGGATGGAAGTCTTTGTGATTATCAGGAACAGCCTTTACGTACAGAAGTGCTTTCCCGTGAGGAAGCAATACACCGCATCCGCCTTACGCCGTTGATTCAGGCAGCAACAAGACTGCATCGGAGAGATGTGCTGGAAGGAATCGTTTTTCCTGTGGGCAAAAACTATGAAGATGCATTTACCACACCGGAAATCATTGAACATGCAACAGCTGTGGCTTGTATAAAGGAAAAACTGTACCATTACCGGCTGCATCCGGCAAGCATCATGCATGGAAAGGTCACATTGAAAAATCTGGATGAGATCGATGCAAACTACGGCCTTCTTGCTTGTGCACTCAAGTATGGAAAAAAAGACACAGCATTCCTGCAGTATGTACTGATGAAACGCATGCTCCGAAACACAAAAAAAAATCTGCCACCCAAACAGAGAAACAGTGAACGGGTTCAGCAGGCGGAAGCGTGCTTGAAAAAAGCAGGCAGAGAGGTTCGTCAACAGGGGGCCTGTACCCTGCGCAACGCAGCAGAAACCGCACTCTGCATTGCAAACCCGCAGTTCTACTTCAACTTCAAGTACCGGAAATAAAACTGAATTCCGAATGGGAGAAATACTGTGAGTGAAAGAGCAGAAAGTGGAAAACCGGAGATCAGCATCATCGTGCCAGTGTATCAGGTGGAAAAATATCTGAATGAGTGCATTGATTCCATCCTCGCTCAGACCTTTACGGATTTTGAACTGATCCTTGTGGACGATGGCTCACCGGACAACTGTCCTGCCCTGTGCGATGCAGCAGCAAAAAGGGACAGCCGCGTGCGGGTGATCCATAAGCAAAACGGCGGTGTAAGCACAGCCCGCAATGCGGGTCTGGATGCAGCACAGGGAAATTGGATCGCATTTGTGGATTCGGATGATACAGCAGCACCAGAATATCTGGAAAAAATGCATAAGGCAGCGCTGGAAACGGGTGCAGATTTTGCAATCTGCAGCAGTCAGTGCATTGATGAAACGGGCAAAACGCTTGCAGGCGGAGAACATCGCCTTTTGAACGAGTTTTTGCCGCAGGAGGAAGTTCTGCGCCGGATGGTGGTGTCGGATTTTCAGGTTCCGTGGAATAAGCTTTATCGCCGAAAACTGCTGGAAAATCTGCGCTATCCAGAAAACAAGGCGTTTGAAGATACCTGTCTCATGCCGGTCATTTACGCAAGAGCGGCTTCTGCCTGCGGTGTATGGGATTTTTTATACAATTACCGCATCGTTACCGGCAGTGCCATGCACCGAAAGACTACCTTGAAAACACTGGACTGGGTGGAAGCATGGTACCGCCTGTTTGATGTGCTGTACCAAAACGGCATCCGGGATGCTTTGTGTGCAGCCTATCGCCCGATTTTGACTGCCGTGTGGGACATCTGGCTGCACCTGACACCGGAAGAGCGCAAAAGCCCCCGGATGAAGGAAGCCTTTGCGTATGAGCGTACAGCCCGCCATCGGCTGATGCAAGCCCGCGGCGTAACACTAAAAAATTTGTGGGCGGCAGTGGTCTGCGCTGCATCGGCCTGCAGTTATCTGGATCTATGCCGCAAAAGGGCGGAAAGACGGCAGAAAACGACCTGAAGCAATGAGGAGTTTATTGTGCAGGAACAACATAAAAAACAGCCGGAGATCAGCATCATCGTGCCGGTATATAAGACAGAGCGTTTTCTGAGCGCCTGCATCTCTTCCATCCTTGCCCAGACCTTCACGGATTTTGAGCTGATCCTGGTGGACGATGGCTCTCCGGACAGCTGCCCTGCTCTGTGCGATGCCGCAGCGGCAAAGGACAGCCGCATCCGGGTCATCCACCAGAAGAATCGTGGTCTGAGCGGGGCACGCAATGCCGGGCTGGACGCGGCAGAGGGCGAATGGATCGCCTTTGTGGATTCAGACGACACCATCACGCCGGACTTCTGCGCAAAGCTTTACCATGCGGCGCAGGAGGCCGGTGCACAGATGGCCGTGTGCAATTACCGGCAGGTGGACGAAGCCCTGACCCCCATCCGGGAGCAGTATCTGCATGTGCGGCGGGAGGTGCTGACCCCGGAGCAGGCGTTGGAGCACAGCACCCTTCTGCCCTACATGGTGGTGTGGAACAAGCTGTACCACCGCAGCATTTTTGCGCAGCTGCGCTTTGCAGAGGGCAAGCTGAACGAGGACACTCTGCTGATCGCCTACGCCTACGAAAAAGCGGACAGAATCGCTAATATCCCGGATGTGCTGTACCTTTACCGCAAGGTGGCGGGCAGCATCGTCAACAGCAAAGTCACCCTGCGCAATCTCGACCGTGTGGAAGCAAACTATACCGTGTTCGAGTGCGTCCGCCGCCATGGCATCACGGGTTCGCTGTGTGAGCTGTACTGGGCACTGCTGCACTCCCTGATCGATGTGGGAATGCACCTGACCGCCGAAGAGCGCCGGAGTGCCCGGATGCAGCAGGCGCGGGAGTACGAGCGCTGCGCCCGCCGGGCCTTGCGTCAGGAACATGCTGTTACCCTGAGGGCACTGGGCAACACCCTGTGTTTTATTATTTCACAGGACTGGTATTTTGCCCGCCGATGGAAAAATACCGTGTAACCGCGCAGGTTTGTCTGGACTTCCCTGCAAAGATATGCTACAATGGCAAAACAATCACAAATACCCGTGGGGGAGTAGCAGGCGCTTTTGCAGAGCGCAGCAAGTCAACATGATGACCGTTGGTTCCGGTCTGGCTTGCTTTCATTTGCGAGACTCATGTGTTTTTGGCGCATAGAACAGCGCCCGTGCACATGGAGTTGGTTTCAAAAAATCACCCGGTCCCGGACGTACATGTGCGCCCGTGACCGGGTTTTGTATTGCCCGATATTCTGGTCAGATTCAGGAGGCAGACAATATGGAATGGAGTTTTGTATTTTTCCTCAACAGTGCCCTGCTGGGCGTGGGCCTTGCAATGGATGCGTTCTCGGTGTCTATGGCAAACGGCCTGCACGACCCCCGCATGAGCAGGGGAACCATGTGCAGGATCGCGGGCACCTTTGCCCTTTTTCAGGCCGTGATGCCCATGACGGGCTGGGTGTGCGTGCACACCATTGTGGAGCTGTTCTCTTCGTTTGAAAAGTTCATCCCGTGGATCGCGCTGGCACTGCTGGGCTACATCGGCGGCAAGATGCTGGTGGATGGCATCAAGGGCGAAGAGGCCGAAGAGGCCGCAGAGCTGAGTGCGGGTGCACTGCTCATGCAGGGCGTGGCTACCAGCATTGATGCACTTTCGGTGGGCTTCACCATTTCGGAATACGGCTGGCTGATGGCACTTGCGGCATCGCTCATCATTGCGGTGGTCACCTTCTTTATCTGCATGGCGGGCCTGCGCATCGGCAAAAAGTTTGGTACCAAGCTCTCCGGCAAGGCATCCATTCTGGGCGGCATCATCCTCATTGGCATAGGTCTGGAAATTTTTATTTCCGGGGCGTTCTGAAATTCAGACATCATAAAACAAAAGGGCACGGCGCTGCAATGCGCCGTGCCCTTTCGTTTTATAAAATGTTCCACATAGAACAATTACTTTTCCGGCTCAAAATAATCGGCATATTCCTCGGTCAGCTTGGAGCCAAGCCGCCGGATGCCGCCGTAGAGGTGCCGTTCCACCAACGGTTCAAAGGCGGCAAGGTCGCACCGCTCGATGGCGTTCATCAGGTTGCGGTGGTCTGCGATCACCTCGGCAAGACCGCCGGTGGTCATGGTGTCCAGCATCCGGAAGCGGCTGTAGTCGGCGTGGGCGTTCTGCAGGGTGCTCCACAGGTACATTTTATCCATGGCCGCAAACCATGTCTCGTGCAGGGCACGGTCGGCTTCGTACAGCTTGTTGTAATCCGGGCTCTCCATAGCCGCAAGGGCTTCGTAGGCTTCCACCCGCCTGCGGATCAACGCCCGCTGCTCCGGGGTGCACCGGGGCGAAAAATCCCGCAATACGCGGGCTTCCACGGCGGTGCGCTCGTAGATCAGCTCGTCCACGATGCGGCGGTTCAGCCGGGTAACGGTGGTGCCCTTGTAAGGCACGATCTTTACCAGCCCGTTTTCCTGCAGCTTCTGCAGCACCACCCGGATCAGGGTGCGCGGTGCGCCAAAGCGGGCACAGAGCGGATTTTCGCTCAGCGAAGAGCCGGGGCGGATGGTCAGGTCAATGATCTCCCGCTCCAGCACAGCATAGATCTCAGCATCAGTTTTGTATTGTTCCATACCTCTCACCTAATGGAAATGCATTATCCTTCAAACGTTTTCCAGAACGCACCCTCCGGGAGCGGCAGCGTAAATGCCATAGGCTTTCCGGTCTCCGGGTGCAAAAACTGCAGGCCACAGCTCTGCAGGGCAATGCTGCCTTTTACGCGGCTTCCGTATTTGCCGTCTCCGGCCAGCGGATGCTTCCGGGATGCAAACTGCACCCGGATCTGATGGGTGCGGCCGGTGTGCAGCGTGATCTCAGCAAGGCTCATCTCTCCTGCCGTTTTCACGATGCGGTATTCCAGCACGGCTTCCCGCACACCTCTGCGCGGACGGCTCACAGGGAATACCCGGCCTTTGCGGCTGTCCTTGAACAGCCAGTCCCGCAGGGCGCCTTCGGCGGGCAGTGCTTCGTCCGGCCCGCCTGCAATGACGGCCCGATACCGCTTGATGAACTGCGGCACTTCCGGCTCCCCTTCGGCCCTGCCATCCTGCACAGCGTAAGCGTTCTGACTCTGAGTGATCTGACGGCTGAGTGCGGCCGCAGCCCCGGGCGTTCTGGCAAACACCATCAGGCCGGACACACCCGTGTCCAGCCGGTGCACCACCCCCACAAAGGCATCCGGCTGGCCCCACAGCTGCCGCAGGGCTGCGGGCACGCCCTCTTCGCTGGAAAGTCCGGCGGGCTTGCCCAGCACCACAAGGGCGGCATCTTCGTACAGGATGTTCACAGCCTGCCCTCGGCGATCAGGGCCTTGAGTTTCAGGATACCGGCAATGGTCTTGCCGTCCCGGATCTCGCCGCTCATGACCATCTCATAAGCTTTATCCAGCGGCACACGGTCAGGGGTCAGGAATTCATCGGCATCCAGATGCATCTGGGTCTTGTGCAGGCCGGTGGCGACCCATGTATAGATCACTTCGGTGTCATAGCCCACGGTGGGGAAAAACTGGCCCAGAGAGATATAATTGTCCGCGGTCAGGCCGCACTCCTCGCCCAGCTCCCGCTTGGCGGCTTCAAAGGGGTCCTCACCCTTTTCCAGCTTGCCGGCAGGCAGCTCCCACAGCTCCTGCTGCATGGCGTAGCGGAACTGGCGCACCATGCAGATGGTGCCGTCCTCAAAATAGGGCAGGATGCACGCACCGCCGTGGTGATGCACCACTTCGCGTTCGGCGGTCTTGCCGTTTTCCAGCAGAGCAGTGTCTTTTGTCAGGGTGATCACCCGGCCCTCGAAGAGCACCTCGCTGGTGAGTGTTTTTTCATAATGCACGGTCTTCTCCATTCTATTACCCTCTTTGCCCGGCACAGCGCCGGTTTTCTATGGCTTCAGTTTACGGCAAAATGAGGTTTGTTGTCAATAAAGAGATGATAAATACAAGAGGATGGGACGATTTGAAATGCGCGCCGCGTTTGCTTTGCGCATAATCAGCGGAAAGAATATTTATAATTTCGCAATTCTGGAAAATCTGCGGATTTTCCAGAATTGCCTTTTCACGGGAGGGGTCGTAACGGAAAGCAGCATTTGCAGCGCCGCTTTCTGCGAAAGCGCGGCGCTGCGGGAAACGAATCCTCTCAGGCTCACTGCGCCGTGCCTGAGAGGGTTCATTCCCCTTTTTGCGAAAAAATTACAGAATCTGGCAAAGCAGGCAGGCCAAAACCGGAAAATCCGCGCCATTGCTCACTTTAACGAACTAAAGACGTACAAAAGCGCTAAAAAAATTTCTTTATTTTTGGTGCGTTTGTTGAGCGGTTTGCGTTTACTTTATGGGCGGAATTTGCTATTATAGTATACAAGCAATAGTGCCTTTATGGGGTTCTCCGGTCCCATGTGGGGCATATTGCCCCGCGCAAAAGGTACCAAATTCTGAATAATGGAGGAAGAAAAATGCCTAGAGCAAAGCAAACTATGGATGGCAATACCGCTGCCGCCCATGTAGCGTATGCCTACACGGACGTGGCTGCCATCTACCCCATTACCCCGTCTTCTCCGATGGCTGACTCTGTGGACCAGTGGTCCGCAGCTGGCCAGAAGAACATCTTCGGCAATCAGGTCAAGGTCGTCGAGATGGAATCTGAGGCCGGCGCTGCTGGCGCTGTGCACGGCTCTCTGGGTGCAGGTGCTGTTACCACCACCTTCACCGCTTCTCAGGGCCTGCTGCTGATGATCCCCAACATGTACAAGATCGCTGCTGAGCAGCTGCCCTGCGTGTTCGATGTTTCTGCACGTACCGTTGCTACCCAGTCCCTGAACATCTTTGGTGATCACAGCGACGTTATGGCATGCCGTCAGACCGGCTTTGCAATGCTGGTCGAGAGCAGCGTGCAGGAAGTCATGGATCTGTCCCCTGTCGCACATCTGTGCGCCATCGAGGGCAAGGTTCCCTTCCTGAACTTCTTCGATGGCTTCCGTACTTCTCATGAGTACCAGAAGATCGAGAAGTGGGATTACGCCGATCTGAAGGAAATGTGCAACATGGAGGCTGTGGAGGAGTTCCGTAAGAAGGCTCTGAACCCCGAGAACCCCAAGATGCGCGGCTCCCACGAGAACGGCGACGTGTTCTTCCAGCATCGTGAAGCATGCAACAGCGTTTACAACGCTCTGCCTGCTGTTGTTGAGAAGTACATGGCCAAGATCAACGCAAAGCTGGGCACCAACTACGATCTGTTCAACTACTACGGCGCACCCGATGCTGACCGTGTGATCGTGGCTATGGGCTCCATCTGCGACGTTGCTGATGAGGTCATCGACTACCTGAACGCCAAGGGCGAGAAGGTCGGTATCGTCAAGGTCCGCCTGTACCGTCCCTGGGTCTCCGCTTCCCTGCTGAAGGTCCTGCCCAAGACCGCCAAGAAGGTGGCTGTGCTGGACCGCACCAAGGAGCCCGGCTCTCTGGGCGAGCCCCTGTACCTGGATGTTGCCGCTACCCTGCGTGAGGCTGGCCTGAACGATGTCGTTCTGACCGGCGGCCGTTACGGTCTGGGCAGCAAGGATACCCCGCCGTCCTCCATCTTTGCTCTGTTCAAGGAGCTGGAGAAGGATCAGCCCAAGGAGCGCTTCACTCTGGGTATCACCGATGATGTCACCTTCCTGTCTCTGCCGGAAGTCAAGCCCGCTCCCATCACCGCAGCTGCTGGCACCAAGGAGTGCAAGTTCTGGGGTCTGGGCGGCGACGGTACTGTCGGTGCTAACAAGAACTCCGTCAAGATCATCGGCGACCATACCGACAAGTATGTTCAGGCATACTTCCAGTATGACTCCAAGAAGACCGGCGGCGTGACCATCAGCCACCTGCGTTTCGGCGACAAGCCCATCCGCAGCCCCTACTACATCAACCAGGCTGACTTCGTGGCCTGCCACAACCCCGCTTACATCCACATGGGCATGAAGATGGTCCAGGATGTCAAGCCCGGCGGCGTGTTCATGATCAACTGCCAGTGGAACGATGAGGAGCTGGGCCATCACCTGAACGCTGAGGCCAAGAAGTACATCGCTGACAACAACATCCGGCTGTACACCATCAACGCGATCGACAAGGCTATCGAGATCGGTATGGGCAAGCGCACCAATACCATCCTGCAGTCCGCTTTCTTCAAGCTGGCTGACGTTATGCCCATCGAGGACGCCGTCAACTTCATGAAGCAGGCAGCTCAGAAGAGCTACGGCAAGAAGGGTCAGGACGTCGTTGAGATGAACTGGAAGGCCATCGATGCCGGTGTTGACGCCATCCACAAGGTGGACGTCCCCGCTTCCTGGTCCAACCCCGAGGCCGATCCCGCTCCGAAGGAGCTGTCTGGCCGTCCCGAGCTGGTCAAGCAGATCCGCAACGTCATGGAGCCCATCGCTCGTATGGACGGCGACAGCCTGCCTGTCTCTGCTTTCGTTGCTAACGCAAACGGCGAGTGGGAGCAGGGCGCTTCCGCTTACGAGAAGCGCGGCACCGCTGTGAACGTCCCCGAGTGGGATGCTGCAAAGTGTGTTGGCTGCAACCAGTGCGCATTCGTGTGCTCTCACGCAACCATCCGTCCCTTCCAGCTGACCGCTGACGAGCTGGCAGCAGCTCCCGCACAGACCAAGAGCCGCGACAACAAGCCCGCTAACGAGTACAAGTTCGTTATGGCTGTGTCTCCTCTGGACTGCATGGGCTGCGGCGAGTGTGTCACCGTCTGCCCCACCAAGGCTATCCAGATGGTTCCTCAGGAGTCTCAGGCCGATCAGCAGGCAGTCTTCGACTACTGCGTCGCCAACATCTCCAAGAAGCCCTCTAAGTTCGCAGACGACACCGTCATCGGCTCTCAGTTCAACCAGCCGCTGCTGGAGTTCTCTGGCTCCTGCGCAGGCTGTGCTGAGACCTCTTACGCACGTCTGATCACCCAGCTGTTCGGCGAGAAGATGTACATCTCCAACGCCACCGGCTGCTCCTCTATCTGGGGCGGTACCGCTTCCATCTCTCCGTACACTGTCAACAAGGACAGCGGCCGCGGTCCTGCATGGTGCAACTCCCTGTTCGAGGATAACGCAGAGCACGGCCTGGGCCTGTATCTGGGCCAGAAGACCGTCCGTGAGAACCTGATCAAGCGCATCGCTGAGGTCGCTGGTTCTGACAAGGCTTCTGCTGAGCTGAAGGCTGCCTTTGACGAGTTCATGGCAACCAAGAACAACACCAAGGCGAACGATGCCCCCGCTAAGGCTCTGATCGCTGAGCTGGAGAAGGCTGCTGCCGCTGGCTGCGCCGAGTCCGCTGAGATCCTGAAGAGCAAGGAGTTCATCGCCAAGAAGTCCGTCTGGATCTTCGGTGGTGACGGCTGGGCATACGACATCGGCTTCGGTGGTCTGGACCACGTTCTGGCTTCCGGCGAGGATGTCAACGTGATGGTCTTCGATACTGAGATGTACTCCAACACCGGTGGACAGGCATCCAAGGCTTCCAACATTGGTGAAGTCTGCCAGTTCGCTGCTGCTGGTAAGGAAATCAGCAAGAAGAGCCTGTCCGAGATCGCTATGACCTACGGTTACATCTATGTTGCTCAGATCGCACTGGGTGCTAACCCGGCTCAGGCTGTCAAGGCCATCGCTGAGGCTGAGGCTTACCCCGGCCCGTCTCTGATCATCGGCTACGCTCCCTGCGAGCTGCACGGTGTCAAGGGCGGCATGACCAACTGCCAGAACGAGATGAAGAAGGCAGTTGAGGCCGGTTACTGGAACCTGTTCACCTTCAACCCGGCAAACAAGGCTCAGGGCAAGAATCCGTTCACCCTGACCTCCAAGGCTGTGGATAACGAGAAGTATCAGGCACTGCTGGCTAACGAGACCCGTTACAGCCGCCTGACTCGTGCATTCCCCGACCGTGCTAAGGAGCTGTTCGCACGCAACCAGGAAGTTGCAAACGACCGCTACGAGCACCTGACCCGTCTGGTCGACCTGTACAAGTAAGCATTCTTCTGCGCTTTGGATGCAGATATTTGCGGCACCTTAGCCCCACAATGCAAGAGGGCGGCTGCCCCGTACCGGCGGTTACTGCGCAATGCAGCGGTACGAAGCGGAGAAACGCATCCATCCATGCAGGTGATGTGCTGAAGTACAGCATTCGCCATACGAGTTCTATCTGATTTCACTTCCCGGGCGGTGCTTTGTTCCGTGCGGAGCACTGCTGCGGGATATGAGATACCAAAGCGCCCGCGAGGGTCCTTGAAAGCACACCCCGCGTGTGTCAGGAGCATAAGGTCTGCTTGCAGATACCTTGCTCCACCTGCTGCATAAGACCTGCTTTGCAGGAATCTTGCCGCAGTAAAAAACGAATATCGTTTTTAGCGCCCCGTTCACCGCAAGGTGACCGGGGCGTATTTTTGTGCACGGAAATCGAACGTCAACCGAAAAAGCCTATCACAAAACTTCCATAAATTGCCATTCCCTTTTTACAGTTTCTTCATAGCTTCTTAACGAATTCAATTGTGAAAGCTGTTATACTTTTGCCATGGGAAGCGGGGCCGCAACCGCTTACCCAAGTAACATGATTCCTCCTCACACCAAGGCAATATCCAAACAAAACACCCTTTTTCGTGTGCCGCAACACGGAAGAGGGCGTTTTGTTTTGCAAAATTCTGGTAAATCGGTGGTTTAGGGTTGACCCCGTTTTTTTGCGGCGCTATAATAAAAATGAATATGGAAACTTGGAGGTGAACGCAGGAAAATGGACCCGGATCATAGTCGAAGTAGAACCACCGGCGCGGTGGATCAGAAAACAAAAACAACTGCGTTTTCCCCAACCGTTCGCCTCCTTTGCTGAGTCCCGCGGAAAAGCACCGCTTCAACGGTGTCGCTTTCCGCAAAACAGAGCAGAGGAAGGCGCGGCTTTGTGTGCGCAGAATGCGGCGTTTGCGGCATTCCGGCAGGCAAGGCGGCGCGTTTTTTGTTTCCCGATCTGCTGCGTCCTCCGGATACAGGAGCTGCTCCTGTTCCGTAAAAACTGAGGAGGTACGCCCAATGGATATGGAAGAAAAGAAGCTGACGGCTGATGCTGCGGAACAGGCGCTGCCGGTGCAGGAGCTGCCTGCTGATATCCCCGCCGAGGTCCGCCAGAAGCTGGCTGAAGATCTGAATGAGGAAGCTACTGAAGACCTCAAGCAGGATATGCGCGAGGCCGAAAAAGAGGAAGCCAACGACGAAGAGGTCAAGGCCAACCCTGAGATGCTCACCAAGAGCCGCCTGCTCAAGCTGCTCATCAAGAAGCAGTACGTCAAGCTGCGCGAAGTGACCGAGGAAGAGCAGCCTGCCGACTTGGCCGAGCTGCTGGAAGAGCTGGACGAAAACAACCGCCTTGTGGTGTTCCGCTTGCTCAAAAAGGAAGTGGCCACCGAGGCCTTTGCCTATATGTCCGACGAGGCCCGCGACGATCTGGTGAACGCCTTCTCAGATGTGGAGCTGGTGGGTGCCATTGAAGAAATGAGTCTGGACGATGCCGCCGACCTGCTGGAGGATATGCCGGCAGGCGTGGTGAAGCGGGTGCTGGAGAAATCCTCCAAGCAGACCCGTGAGAGCCTGAACAAGCTGCTGAACTACCCCGAAAGCTCTGCCGGCAGCCTGATGACCCCCGAATATGTCCGTCTGCGCGAGGATATGACCGTGGCGCAGGCCTTTGAAGCCATCCGCAAGCAGGGCGAAAACGCAGAGACCGTGTACACCTGCTACGTGGTGGAGCGCAACCGCCTGAAGGGCGTTGTTTCTGCCCGAAGCCTGCTGCTGTCAGAGCCGCATACTCCCATCACCGAGATCATGGATGATAACGTGGTCACTGTGAAAGTGACCGACGATCAGGAGTACGTGGCCCGTGAGATGCAACGCTACGACTTTACCGCCATGCCTGTTCTGGATAACGAGGGCATGTTCGTGGGTATCATCACCATCGACGATGCGATCGACGTTCTGACCGACGAGAGCACCGAGGATATGCAGAAGATGGCTGCTATTCTGCCGGACGACGATGCCACCACCTACTTCGGCACCAGCGTCTGGACCCACGCAAAGCAGCGCATCCCATGGCTGCTGATCCTGATGCTGTCCGCCACCTTTACCGGCATGGTCACCACCCACTATGAGGAGGCCTTTGTCAGCCTGCCCCTGCTGGTCTCCTTCATGCCCATGCTGATGGATACCGCCGGCAACTGCGGCAACCAGATCAGCACCCTGATGGTGCGTGGTCTGGCTCTGGGCGAGGTGGAGCCCAGCGACTTTCTGCAGGTGCTGGGCAAGGAGCTGCGGGTGTCTGCCATCGTGGGCGCGGTGCTGGGCATCGTGAACGGCTTGCGCATCTACCTGATGTACACATTCCTGTTCCCCGGCCAGTACGCCAACGTGATGGGCTATGCCATCGTGGTCAGCGTATCGCTGTTCTTCAGCGTCATTCTGGCAAAGCTGGTGGGCGGTATGCTGCCGCTGGCAGCCAAGAAGCTGGGTGCCGACCCGGCCATCATGGCTACCCCCTTCATCACCACGATCGTGGATGCCTGCAGCCTGATCCTGTATTTCCAGATCGCACAGCTGGTGTTCCACAATATGATGTAAACAATAGAGCAATGCCGGACGGTCTTGAAGTGACTGCCCGGCATTGCTTTTTCCGGTGTGGAAAACTGCATGTTTCCCCGCCTTTTCCACACAGAAAAACGGCAGCGGCCAGGTGTTGAAAACTTGTGACCGGTTCATTCCAGATTGGAGAAAAATAAATCGCCGCTCAGGAACGGTTTGTAGAATACAAAGAAAATCCTTCGACTTTCTTTTTTATAAAAGGCAGAATGCCCGCTTTTTTGCCCAAAACTTACCAGAAGGCTGCGGCCTGAATTACGGTGTGTATAGGGCTGATGCCCTTTTGTTGTGGAAAACCCGGTGGAAAAAGTGGAAAACCTCATGGAAAACTTGCCCTTTTCTTCACAAAAACGGTGGAAAACCCGGTGGAAAAAGTGAAAAGTTCATTCCAGACAGGAAAATCCATACACTTTCCGGTTGTGCTTTTGTGCCGCAAGATCCGCTTGACAGCTGTATTTTTGGGCGGAAGATGCGGCGGTTTTCCACACTGTGGCATTGCCTTGAATGCCCCGGCCAATCATGGTACAATAACAGCAGAAAAATGCGGCAAAACTCACCGATATCGGAATACAATGCGTTGGAGGCACCTTATATGAACAATTGGCTCAACCAGCTGGAGCGCAAATACGGCCGCTTCGGCATCCCGAACCTGACCAACATTCTGGTGGGCGGGCAGATCCTTGTGCTGGCCATCGAGCTGTTTGTCAACCAGACCATCAGTGTCTGGCTGGCACTCAGCCGCTATTTTCTGCTGCGCGGCCAGATCTGGCGCATCATCACCTTTGCGTTCATCCCCTCTTACGGCGGCAGCATCCTCAGCGCGGTGCTGGGCATCTATTTCACATGGTTCATCGGCACGGCGCTGGAACGGGAGTGGGGCGATTTCCGCTATACGGTGTATCTGCTCTCCGGGATGCTGGGCACTGTGCTGGCCTGCCTGCTCACCGGCGTGACCGGCAGCACCTACTGCCTGTCCCTTTCGCTGCTGCTGGCCTTTGCCGTGCTGTACCCGGAGGTGCAGGTGCTGCTGTTCTTTGTCATCCCCATCCGGGTAAAATACTTTGGCTTTTTTGCGGCAGCACTGTGGGTGCTCAGCTTTCTGGGCGCGCCGCTGCCGCAAAAGCTGAGCCTGCTGCTCAGCATGGCGAACGTCTGGCTGCTCTTTGGCCCGATGGCCTATCGTTCCGTCCGCGCGTGGGTACGCCGTGAGCAGTGGAAGCGGAGAAACAGAAGGTAAGGAGAAACACCATGATGCTGGACCGCATGGAGGGCAATGCAGAACTGAAAAGCAGCGTGCAGCTGATGCTGGCAGCCCGCCGCCTGACCCACAGCGTGCTGCTGGTGGGAGAAGAGGGCCTTGGAGCCGGTTTTGCGGCCCGCTGCATTGCGGCAGATTATCTTTACCCTGCAGGCGGAGCGCCCGCTGAGGCCCTTCTACGGGGCGAATGCTGCCGTGCTGTGGGTAAGCCCGGCGACCGCGACAGCGGCCATGTGGAGACCGGCATCGTGCGTGAAGCGATCAGCGTTGCCGGTATGGGCGCAGGCGGCAAATATCTGGTCAGTCAGGTCAAGGCTATGCGCAGCGAGATCTTCAACACCAGCCTTTCGGCCGAGGGCCGTGCCGTGTTGCTCTACCATGTGGAAAAGATGAACGAGGAATCCGCCAATGCCCTGCTGAAGGTGATGGAAGAGCCGCCGGAGGGGGTGCTGTTCCTGCTTACGGCGGATTCGCTGGCAAGCGTGCTGCCCACCATCCGAAGCCGCTGCGTCAGCTTTGCAGTGGCTCCTGTCTCGCCGGAGCAGTGCGCCCGCTACTGCGCCGCACAGGGGGTGGACAAAAAGACGGCCGCGCTGTACAGCGAACTGTTCGACGGTCACATTGGCACGGTGCTTGCCGCCGCACAGGACGAAGCCCGCACCGCGCAGGTGGAAAAGGCCCTGCAGCTGGCAAAGGCCGCTGCCGACCGTGACAGCTATGCCGCAGCCTGC
>ERZ791897.1000-NODE-1000-length-15095-cov-5.281715_pt1 | contig 15095 bp, 15 predicted proteins | sample MGYA00510152_ERZ791897 | MGnify/ENA primary metagenome ERZ791897 (study PRJEB30046, sample SAMN00792050) | human gut metagenome | study: EMG produced TPA metagenomics assembly of the A metagenome-wide association study of gut microbiota in type 2...
CAAGTATACGATGATTTTATATATTTCATCTGTATACTTAGAAGGCATTATAGCCTTTTTTGAATAGAGAGGGATTTTTACATATATCAAATTAACGTGGACGAATCTTAGTAACTTCACCTGAACTAAGTGTTTGACCATTTGCTAAAACTAATTCACCATTATCGTTAATATTAACTGCAACAGAATTAAAGACTTTATCACCTTGCGTAATTGTGACTTCGTGATTAAGTAAATAGCAGTTTTTGCGGTACTCATCCATGAAAGAAGCGGTTTGATAATTAGAATAAATATCAAAAAATTCGCTTAAAAAACTAGCGATAAATTCGTTACGACTTACATTTTTAGCCAAAGCTTGATCACGTAAAGAGGCTACAGTTTCCTTTAAATCACAATCAAAAGAACTTAAAGGAGTTAGATAGTTAATCCCACAGCCTAAAATGATTTGACTAACGCTACGACTTTCCAAATCAACAATACCTTCAGTTAAGATGCCGCATACTTTTTTGTTGTTTAGCAATAAATCATTAACCCATTTGATTTGAGCTGTAGTATCTAATTTGTGCAAAATAGTGCGATGCATTGCAACTGCAGCTGCCGTGGTTAATAAGCCTGGATTAAAATTAGTGTGAGTGTTGTTTAATAACAGACTTAAATAAATCCCGGTTTTTTGAGGTGAACTAAAGAAACGTCCGTGACGTCCGTAACCGGCAGTTTGTTCTTCACTGATAATGACAAGTGGATTTGTTAACTTAGACATAGCCGCTAACTCTTTGGCGCGGGTGTTGGTTGAGTTTAGTGATTGATGAATCTCAAAATCTAATTGTAAATCTGTTGGTAGATAACTTTTAATTAGCGCAGCAGACAATTTATCATTATCTGCTAGGCGATAGCCGCTTTTTTGCCGACTTTCTATGGCATATCCCTCGTTTTGTAAGGTTTTGATTGCTTTCCAAATCGCAGTACGTGAGACTTGCAATTTGTCAGCCAATTCTTGTCCTGAGATGAAATCGTTACTGTTTGCTAAGATTTGGATTAACTTTTTAGTGGTGTTCATTTCAATCAGCTCACTTTACTTTATTTCGTAATTATTATAACTAAGAAATGACTTTGAGTCCAAGTGGCAAGCTAAAAAGAGTATTAAGATTTAATTTAGAGATTTTACTCAAGGCTTTTTCGTGGTATCGTTAAAAAGAAAGTTGGTGAAATATGATTAACAAAAAACAAGGATTAACATTGGTAATATTAGCTTTAAGCGGTATTTTATTGTTGTTTTTCACAGAAAATAATGCAAAATTATATCGCCAACCAATCGGCAAAGTTATGACTGTTAAACAGCAAACAGTGCAAAAAAACGTCGATGAATTTGGCAATCATGATGTCCAAATTACACAACTAGTGACGCTTAAAATCTTAAATGGACATTATGCCAATAAAAAAGTGACTGTCAATAATACTTTTGCTAAATCAGGGGCATTGAGTCAAAAATATCGTCCAGGTCAAGAAGTCTTTTTAGACATTCATAGGCTAAAAGATGGACAGTTGAGCATAACATTATCCGATTTAAAACGCGATGTTTATCTGATCTTTTTGGTTTGGTTAGTTGTAGTTGTTTTATATTTGATGATGCGTATGCAAGGTTTAAAGACCTTGCTAAGTGTAATTTTAAATGTCTTGTTATTTTTATTTTTCATTCAACTAGATGTTGCGTTGAATTTGAATAATTTCTTTTGGCTATTTGCTCTTAGTGCGGTGTTATTTACACTATTATCTTTGAGTTTAGTTATTGGATTGAATAAACAGTGTCTTGTTACTTTTTTAGCTGTAATCTTGGCGACAAGTAGCGCTTTAGGGTTGAGCATGTTATTGATTGCAGTTACAGGACAAAAAGGGATTCATTATGAAGCGTTGGATTTTGCGACCCAAGCTCCCAAACAACTTTTTTTATCTGCGACAGTCATTGGTTTATTAGGAGCGGTGATGGATGCTGCTACAGATATTGTTTCTACGCTATTTGAATTAAAACAAACCAATCCTAATGTTTCGCAAGCGCAATTGTTTAAATCAGGACGCCAAGTAGGGCAAGCTGTGATGGGCCCTTTGATTAATGTGTTGTTATTAATCTTTTTTGCCGAAAGTTTTGCTTTAAGCGTGCTTTATTTACGAAATGGCAATACCTTTGCTTATACGTTTGAATGGACGATGTCTTTAGGGATTTTAGAAGCTTTGATAAGTGCGATAGGTGTAGTCTTGGTGATTCCAAGTGCAAGTTTATTGGCTGCTATGGCGTTAGGAGGAAAAAAAGATGTCGTCTCTTAGTTTATTGACGTTAGTTTTAGGAATTTTGATGATTTTAGTTGGCGGTAAACAAGGGTTGGCTGCATATCTAGGTGTGATATTGAATTTTGGCTTACTTTTTTTGGCAGTTATTTTAATTGCAAGTGGCTTTAACATTATCTGGATATGTATCTTTTTTGGAATTTGTATTTTGGCTTTGACGATTTATTTAGGGAGTCATGATGAGCGTGCAACCAATGTGGCCTTTGTAGCAACTTTAATCGTCTTAGGTGTAATGATTTTGTTGATTATTCCATTAGATTATTTGGCTAATACAGCAGGATTTGCCAATGAGCAATCCGAACAAATCGAGGCTTTTAACCTGTTGATTGGTGTAGATTTTAGACAATTATTGCTAGCTACGACTATCTTAAGTACATTAGGGGCTTTGGCAGAAGCAGCAATAGCAATTGCAAGTGGACTAGAAGAATTGTGGCAACAAAATCCAACACTAACTACTGTGCAGTTGATTAAAAGTGGTAAAGTTATCGGATTTCAAATTATGGGCATGACATTTAATACTTTATTTTTTGGGATGTTTGGTAGTGATTTGGCGTTGTTTATCTTGTTATATCGCTTAAAAAATACGTTTGGGTATTATTTTAATTCCAAAATATTTGTAGCAGAATGCATGTTAGTTTTATATGCAGCTTTAGCAGTTATTTTAGTAATTTGGTTGACGATTTATTTGATGGCACGCAAATTGATGCGTTCCCAAAAAAGAGATATTTCATGATATAATTAAGTGAACAATAAAAAGGGGGAGTAGCCCATGAAAAAACGAATAAGTGTAGTGATTGCTACAGTGTTTATGTTAGGTTTAGCTGGTTGCGCTCAAAGTCAAGAAAAACAAGCGGATAAAGCATATCAAGCGGCGTTAGTAAAGATTAAAGATGGGCAACAAACAACAGCTTTAGCGAAGTTAAAAGATGCTCCACAAAACGCCAAGATTAAAGGTTTAACGCAAAATGTAACAGATTTAATTGCAGTAAAAAAAGCACTCGATAAACCTGATTTAACAACAGCTAAGAAAAAATTGGCTGATTTGCAAAAGATTCAAGAGCCAAGTGCGGTGAAAAAACAAGTTACTAAGTTAACTAAAGATTATCAAACTATTCAACTTGCTCAAACCTATTACAGTGAAGTCAAAGATTATTATGCAGCTCAAAAATATTTTGCTGCAGGAGGAAGTTTACAATCGTTACAAGCCTTGTCAAATAAGCTAGTTGCAGTTAAAAATTTACAAAAAAAGGCAAATTCTTATGAAGATTTGATTGCCAAAGCTCAAAAACAAAGCGAAAAACAAACAGCTAGCGAGCAAGCAAATGCGCGCAATTCAAAGATTGTCCAAGATGAATATGCTAAAAAGACAGGACAAGATATTAACGGAGCATCTAATGATCAAATTAATCAAGTTGTCCAAAGCCTAAGTAACGATCAAGTTATTTCTGCCTTTAAACAAGCAACGGCTATTCCAAGTGAAGATGGTGATCAATACTATGTGCAAAGTCTAGGACAAAACCAATATCAAATTGAGATTCGCCATACTAGTCAAGCCGATAATCAATTATCTAACCTTAAAGGTATGTATAAATTTAATACGCAAACTAAAAAAGCTCAAAAGTTAAATGAGATTACTGGACAATATATAGATATTAATTAAAGGATTGTAGGAATTTATGAATAGACTTAAAGCTAAATTTTGCCCCAAAATTGTTGGAGGTGTTTTGTTACTAGCCGTTTTAGTGATGTGTTATGGAATAATTTTTAAACAACAAACACGTGTATCAGATTGGCTGTTTTTGGCTGGCCTGGCCTTGGTGTGCTTGGCTGTTATCGATATTTTATTGCATGCACACTTATTGGCAGGTTGGTTTCAAAAACAAAGAAAAGGTGAAAGTGATGAAGAGTTTGCTAAACGTAAAATTGATGTTCACCGGGTTGGTTCGTTAAAAAATAAACCAATTCACTTTGAAAAATTAGCATTTAACAGTTTATTATTGGGATTGTGTTTGATTGTTTTAGCAGTTTTGATTACATTATAAAAAGCACAAGTCTGACATGTTTTTCATATCAGACTTGTGCTTTTAAATTGAGCTAAACTCTTTTGGGAAAAAGAAACGTTCATCACCAACTTGTTTATCACGAATAGCATTTACAATGGCGCTTGCATTGGAAAGTTCAACAAAATCATCACAGTCTTTAAACAAAGTAATTGGTGTTTTCTTTTTAGCATCATCTACAGCATAAGGTGAATCATAGCTGTCGTTTAAAGCCGTATAATATTTTTTATCAAGCTTAGCATCTTTAAGTGCTTGTTTAATTTCGTTAATCTTTTGAGCGTTTTTTGGTGTATTTTTGAGTGATTTAAATGGTTGGCGATTACAAAAGTGTTGTGCCAAATCACTTAAAATAGGATCTTCGTGTGTTTGCCAGATATTAAAACAAGTATTTAAGACATGATCGTCTAAGCTTAAATATGTTTGTAGCGGAATTTCATTTTTGGCAAAAAATGGTTTTAAAAAATGTGTCGTCAATTGATCATCTAATTTATTTTCCAAAAAGAGATCTTTAGCACGAGCTAAAAGATTACCAAGTAAAACTTCCATTGAACGCGAGACTGGATAAAAATAAATTTGCTGATACATTTGAAAACGGCTGACAATATAATCTTCAACAGCATGCATTCCCTCAAAATCAAAGGTGATTCCTCCTTTGTAAGGACGCATAACACGTAAAATTCTAGTCAAATCAAATGTTCCGTATTTAGCACCAGTAAAATATGAATCACGCAGTAAATAATCCATACGATCGGCATCCAATTGACTAGAAATCATTTGAACGACCTGCTGATTAGGATAAGTTTTTTGAATGACAGCGACTACTTTTTTTGGTAGTGAGGCGTCAGTGTTAGCTAAAATTTGATGAATTTGTGTTGTTTTATCTAAAATAATACGACATGTCATTTCTTCATGATCGGTGTTAAAAATTTTTTCAAAGGTATGTGAATAAGGTCCATGCCCAATATCATGGAGTAACGCAGCGCATAAGGCAACTAGTCGTTCATTATCATTCCAAAGACCATCTTGGGTAGTTTGGCTAGGATAGTTACGTGCAAACAAGTCACAAATTTGACGGGTTATCTCATAAACACCAACCGAGTGTGAGAAACGTGAATGTTCAGCCCCGTGAAAACTATAGCTGGTTGTGCCTAATTGTTTAATGCGACGCAAACGTTGGAATTCACGGCAATTAAGTAAGTCTAAGATGACAGGATGTTGAATATAGATATAATTATGGATAGGATCACGTAAAACTTTTTCACGCACAAGCATTTGCACGCCTCCTTTGTTATAATACATGTATTATAACATGTAGGACAAAAGGTACGAAAAAAGCTTGTGATTTTTAGATAGAAGATAAAAAGAGGTTAGATGAGATGGTAAAAAATGAAGTTCCTGTACATGTAAATGTCAGTACGCAAATTAAACAAGGAAATGAGTTAGAAGAATTTACAATAGAAACGACTGGTAATTTTACTGTTATTGGAGATGTTGGATATTTACGTTACTATGAAAAATATACCGATCAAGCCGATGCTTTGGTAACTTTGAAATTCAAAGACGAACAGTTACAATTGACTAGACGACAAGAAGATTTATTGCTACGAATGATATTTGATAAACAAACTAGACAAAGAGCTAATTATCGAATTGGAGCGAATAATTTGAGCTTAGAGACATTAACGCAAGATTTACAAATCAATTTAATTGCGCCCCAAAATAGTGGGGCGGTTTTGGTTGATTACCAACTTCATAGCGGTCATGAACTGTTGGGAGAATACAAAATAAGATTGCAATTTAACGCATAGTATTGTAAGATGAGGAGTAGACTGTTGAAAGGACGTGTATGGTTTGGAGCTAGAAAGATTCAAAAATGTCAATAAAGAAGAATTGTCGATGATTGAAGTTGCACGTGCGATTTTGAAAGATAGAAGCGATGTGATGGCTTTTGCTGATTTAACAAATGCTATCCAACAATATCTTGGAAAAAGTGATGAAGAAATTCGCGAACGTTTACCTCAATTTTATACGGATTTAAACATCGATGGTAGCTTTATTTCCTTGGGCGATAATATGTGGGGCCTACGCTCATGGTACCCATATGAATCAATCGATGAAGCACTTGTTCATTCTGAAGACGACGATGAAGAAGATCGTCCAACACGTAAGAGCAGAAAGAAAGTCAACGCCTTTTTGGATGACGTTACCGATGATGACGTGATCGATTATGACGATGATGATCCAGAAGATAGTGATGATATCGAAAATGATTATGATGTCGATGACGATGATGATGAAGAAGATCAAGAGTTAAAAGAATATAGTAAAGATTTAAGTGATATCGGAGAATCAGACGATGATGATGAAGATGATTTACCTGATGGAATCGAAGGGCAATTGTCGGAATTAAGTGATGATTCTTTAGATGAAGAAATCTAAAGTTCGTTCTTGACGCTCATTTAATTATTATGTAAAATGCTTTATGGGCGCTTCACATATTGTGGAGACAAAAAGCACGGTAATCAGAGCTCCCTATTCATAGAGTTTGGATAGGGAGCTTGTTATTTTATTATCCCCAAGCTAAAACAATATTTAATCAAAGGAGAGCATTTATAATGACCAAGTATATTTTTGTTACTGGCGGTGTTGTATCCTCTTTAGGGAAAGGTATCGTAGCTGCATCTTTAGGTCGCTTATTAAAAAATCGAGGTTTAAAGATTACTATTCAAAAATTCGATCCATATATCAACGTCGATCCTGGTACAATGAGTCCATATCAACACGGAGAAGTTTTTGTAACTGATGATGGTACAGAAACAGATCTTGACCTCGGTCACTATGAACGCTTTATTGATATCAACTTAAATAAATATTCTAATGTAACGACAGGTAAAATTTATTCAGAAGTGTTACAAAAGGAACGTCGTGGTGATTATTTAGGTGCAACAGTTCAAGTTATTCCGCACATTACAAACATGATTAAAGAAAAAATCATGCGTGCTGGTGCAATTACGGATGCCGATGTGGTTATTACAGAAGTTGGTGGAACTGTTGGTGATATTGAATCTCTACCATTTTTGGAAGCTTTGCGTCAAATGAAATCCGAAGTTGGTGCAGACAACGTTGTTTATATCCATACAACTTTAGTACCTTACTTGAATGCAGCTGGTGAAATGAAGACTAAACCAACACAACACAGTGTTAAAGAATTACGTGGTTTAGGAATTCAACCAAATATCTTGGTTTTAAGAACGGAAAAACCAATTTCACAAGATATGCGTAATAAGATTGCTAATTTTTGTGATGTTGAACCAGAAGATGTTATTGAATCAATGGATGTTGACACATTGTATCAAATTCCGTTAAATCTTCAAGCGCAACATATGGACGATATCGTATGTGCTAAGTTGCATTTAGATACACCACAAGCGGATATGGAAGAATGGCGTCAATTAAAAGACCGCGTACAAAGCTTAACAGGTCAAGTTAAGATTGGTTTGGTTGGTAAATATACTCAATTACCAGATGCTTATATTTCTGTTAACGAAGCTTTGAAGCATGCAGGTTATCAAATTAATGCTAAAGTAGAAATTGATTACATTAACTCCGAAGAAATTACCGCAGAAAATGCGGCTGCTAAATTGGCAAAATATGATGGTATCATCGTTCCTGGTGGTTTTGGTGATCGTGGATTGGAAGGGATGATTCAATCTATTCGTTATGCACGTGAAAACAATAAGCCATTCTTAGGGATTTGTTTAGGGATGCAAATGGCATGTATCGAATTTGCACGCGATGTTGCTGGCTTAGCAGATTGTAACTCTGCAGAAGTAGATCCTAAGTGTGAAAATAATATTATTGACTTGATGGCTGATCAAGCTGATGTTGAAAATATGGGTGGTACACAACGTCTTGGTTTATATCCATGTAAATTAAAACCAGGTACTAAGACTGCAGCCGCTTATGATAATCAAAGTGTTATCCAACAACGTCATCGTCATCGTTATGAATTCAACAACAAATATCGTGATATTTTGACTGAAAAAGGTTTAACTTTTGCAGGGACTTCACCAGACAATCGTTTAGTAGAAGTTGTTGAAATTACGGATCACAAGTTCTTTGTGGCAGCACAATATCATCCAGAGTTCTTATCTCGTCCGCAACGCCCAGAAGGTTTATTTGCAGCTTTTGTTAAGGCTAGTGCCGAAAAATAATTTAAGAAAAAATAAAAAGCAGTTAGTTATTTTTAGCCAACTGCTTTTTATTTTTGATAAAATGTTCGTAAAAAGCAGAAATGTCAGTAATTATGGATTGAAACCCAAGCGAGTATCTTGTAAGATGAAATAAGGTATCTTTTCTTGAGATATTTTTGAAATAAATTAATGTTGATGCACACTGAAGCTAAAAGTGATTAAGTGTGTATATTTGAATTGTGCTTATAAATAGAAATTGAGTAGTGAGGCTGAAAAATGAAGAAGATGATTGTCCAAGGTGGTCAAAAGTTGCGTGGCGAGGTGACTATTGGTGGAGCTAAAAATAGTACAGTTGCTTTGATACCAGCAGCTATTTTGGCGGATACACCAGTGAAATTTGATGCGGTACCAGATATTTTAGATGTGCATAACTTGATGTTAATTTTAAAATCGATGAATGTAACCTCGCATTTTAATCATGGCGTGTTACAGATAGATCCGACTCAAATAAAGCAAAATCCCCTTCCTAGTGAGGCAATCAGAAGTTTACGAGCTTCATATTACTTTATGGGAGCGTTGTTAGGGAAGTTTGGCAATGCTACAGTGGCTTTTCCAGGTGGAGATAATATTGGGCCTAGACCCATCGATCAACACATTAAAGGCTTTCAAGCGTTAGGAGCAAAAGTTATCGAAAAAGGGAATGTTGTTAGTATTACGACAGGAAAAGATGGACTTAAAGGAGCTCGAATCTTTTTTGATTTAGTTTCTGTTGGAGCAACGATTAATGTTATGTTAGCCGCAGTTAAAGCTAAAGGTACAACCATCATGGAAAATGTTGCGCGTGAACCTGAAATTGTTGATTTAGCAACTTTTTTAAATAATATGGGAGCAAAGATTCGGGGAGCAGGAACTAATGAAATTAGAATCCAAGGTGTGGAAAGTCTAAAAGCTAACAATATACACACTATTATTCCTGATCGGATTGAAGCTGGGACGTATCTATCATTTGCCGCAGCTAATGGAGAAGGTGTATTGGTAAAAAATGTAATTACTGAACATTTGGATCCTTTCTTAGCTAAACTAATTGAAATGGGTGTCAGATTGGAGATAGATGAAGATAGCATTTATGTTCCAGGAGGAGATTTATTAGCGCCAGTTAGTATTAAAACTGCACCCTTTCCAGGATTTGCAACCGATTTACAACAGCCGTTGACTCCACTGTTATTAAAAGCTAAAGGGAGCTCGACTATTATTGATACTTTATATCCTGAAAGAATTAAGCATATTTCTGAAATGCAAAAGATGGGTGCAAAGATTGCTAGTAAAGATGGTTTGATTACAATTCAGCATTCCGCTAATTTAACAGGAGCAGTTGTGGAAGCTGGTGAAATTCGTGCGGGCGTTTCCTTGTTAGGCTTGGCCTTGATGGCTCAGGGTAAAACGATAATTACTCAAGCAGACAATATTTTGCGCGGTTACGATCGTATTGTCGATAAGTTTAGAGGTTTATCGGTTAATTTAGAAATAATGACAGTTGCCGATGATTTGAATTAAAAGAGGTGTGTTTGGTGTGGCTAGTTTGACGTTAAATGAATTAGAACAAAAGACGCTCAAAGAATTATACTGCTATGCGCGTGAGTATAAAATTTCTTATTACAGCCAGATGAACAAAAAAGAACTAGTCTTGGCTGTTTTGCGTGCTCAAGCTGAGCAAGAGGGATTTTATTACATGAAAGGTGTTTTGGATATCGTTTCTCGAGAGGAAGGGTATGGTTTTTTACGTCCAATTAATTATTCTGCCTCTAAAGAAGATATCTATATTTCATCTTCTCAAATTAGACGCTTTGATTTGCGCGTGGGAGATTTGGTAGCAGGAAAAGTGCGTTTGCCTAAACCAGGCGAACGTTACTATGGCTTGATGCATGTTGATTCTGTTAATGGTAAGCCACCAGAAGAAGCTAAAAAAAGATCTCATTTTCCAGCTTTAACACCAATTTATCCTAATCATCAATTGAAGTTAGAAACTAGTTCGCAAAATTTAGCTAGTCGAGTTGTTGATTTGTTTGCTCCGTTAGGTTTAGGGCAAAGAGGGATGATTGTTGCTCCGCCTAAAGCAGGAAAAACAACGTTATTAAAGCAAATTGCTTGGGGGATTAGTGCTAATTATCCAGAAGCAAAGCTAATTGTTTTATTGATTGATGAGCGACCTGAAGAAGTAACGGATTTAGAGCGTTGTATCGATGGTGAAGTAATCTATTCTACTTTTGATAAATCGGCAGAAAATCATATTCGGATTGCTGAATTAGTTTTGCAACGTGCGATGCGTTTGGTTGAAGATAAACAAGATGTGGTTATTTTATTAGATTCACTAACGCGTTTAGCACGTGCTTATAATTTAGTGGTTCCCCCAAGTGGACGAACTCTTTCTGGTGGGATAGATCCGGCTGCATTGTATCCACCTAAAAAATTTTTTGGAGCTGCACGCAATATTGAAGAGGGTGGCAGTTTGACGATTTTAGCGACAGCCTTAATCGAAACTGGTAGCCGTATGGATGACGTGATTTATGAAGAGTTTAAAGGTACGGGAAATCAAGAATTGCATTTGTTGCGGCAATTAGCAGAAAAACGTATTTTTCCCGCAATCGATTTACAAAAATCAAGCACGCGTAAAGAAGAATTACTGTTTGATGCAAAAGTACGTGAAGTGGTGTATTATGTACGACAAAATTTTGATGATGATCCTGAAAAAACTACGCAAAAGATTTTTGCAATGTTGCAAAAGACTAAGGATAATGAACAATTTTGTCAATGTGTAACGCTTTTACAAAATTCTACGCAAAACAAAAAAAGATGATTGCGCTAAAAATTCATTCATGTTATGATGGTGAGTGTTGTAAGACACACAGAATAACTCTGAAGCAGCAAATGGTTCAGGGCAAAGGAGCGAAATACTAATGAAACAAGGAATTCATCCAGAATACCATGAAGTAGTTTTCATGGACTCAGCAACTGGTTACAAGTTTTTATCTGGTTCAACAAAGACTTCTAAAGAAACTGTTGAATTTGAAGGTAAAGAATACCCATTAATCCGTGTAGAAATTTCCAGTGATTCTCATCCATTCTACACAGGTCGTCAAAAATTCACACAAGCCGATGGTCGTGTGGATCGCTTCAACAAGAAGTACGGTTTTACAAACTAATTTTGACAACAGCATATTGCTTGAAAAAGTCTGCTTGCTGACTCATAATCGAGTCAAGGGCAGATTTTTTTGTGGAGGTATATTGATGAAAAAGATGAGTTTGTTAAATATAGTGTTACTTTTTGTGACCTTATCGATGCTTTATTCATTGATAGCGACGATTTTACAAGCTTTACAACAACCCCAAGCTAGTGCAACGTGGTTTTTAGCCTTTGAAATTGTTTTAGGTTTAGGATTGATTTTTTTGCCTAGAATTATTGCGAAAATAGGTAAATTTTCATTACCAGATGTCATTTATTTATTTTTCTTATTATTCATCTATGGGTCCGTTTATTTAGGAACAGTTAATCATTTTTATAGTATTGTTGCTCATTGGGATAAAGGTTTGCATTTGCTTAGTGGCCCGTTAGTGAGTGCTTTTGGATTGTCGTTACTTGGAGCAATGTTACCTAAAGATATCATTTTTCGCTTATCGCGATCATTTGTTTATTTGTATGGTGTAGCATTTGGGGTTTTAGGCGGAGTGTTATGGGAATTTTATGAATTTACATGTGATAGTTTTGGGATGAATTTACAACGCTATATGCAAGCTGGTAAGCCGTTAGTTGGTCGCGCTGCTTTGTTAGATACTATGGGAGATTTATGGATGGATTTTATCGGAGCAGCTTTGTTCATGGTGTTTGTGATTATTAAATTAGCAAAAGATAAACATTGGTTGAAAAACTTTGAGTTTCATAAAATCTAACTTGCACTTTTGTATAAATCATATTATGATTGGTATTAAGAATATGGATGACACCAAAATTTGCCATAAGTAAGGCGCAACAGAGACATGGTGGTTGCTGCAAACCATGATGCCTGAAAACTCCAGCAAATTGTGTCGACGGGTAATGCCGTCCGGGAAAACCGTTAGCTTATAAATGAGTGCGCAAAAGCGAACTTGGGTGGTACCGCGGAAGACTAAAGCCTTTTCGTCCCAGTGAAGGGATGAGAAGGCTTTTTATTTTCATTTACAAAGGAGAGATTATCATGTTGGATATCAAAATGATTCGACAAAACACAGCTGAAGTAAAAGAAAGATTAGCAACACGTGGGGTTAAAGGTGCTACAATTGACGAATTATTGGCTAAAGATAAGTTGCGTCGAGACTTATTAGTCGAAGCAGAAAACCTAAAGATGCAACGAAATACTGTTTCAGAAGCAATTGCCCAAGCTAAACGCAATAAAGAAGATGCAAGCCAACAAATTGCTCAAATGCGTGAAGTTGGTGGTAAGATTAAGGGATTAGACGAAAAAATCAATGAAGTTAATGAAATAGTTTACGATATGGCTGCACGTATCCCTAATTTGCCTAATCCACAAATTCCTGTAGGTGAAGATGAAGAAGCAAATGTCGAAAATTATAAGGTTGGTACGCCGCGTGAATTTTCATTTGAACCAAAAGCTCATTGGGATATCGGTGAAGATTTAGGAATCTTAGATTTTAAACGAGGTGCTAAAGTATCTGGGGCACGTTTCGTATATTATAAAGGATTAGGTGCTCGGTTAGAACGTGCTTTGTATAACTTCATGTTAGATGAACACGCTAAAGAAGGATATACCGAAATGATTACGCCTTATTTGGTTAATGATGATTCAATGTATGGCACTGGTCAATTTCCTAAATTTAAAGAAGATGTTTACCAAATGCAAGGGGAAAGTATGACTTTAATTCCAACTGCTGAAGTACCTTTGACCAACTATTATCGTGATGAAGTAATTCCAAGTGAAGAATTACCAGTTAACTTTACAGCATTAAGCCCATGTTTTAGATCAGAAGCAGGTAGTGCAGGTCGCGATACACGTGGGTTGATTAGAATGCATCAGTTCCACAAGGTTGAAATGGTTAAATACACTAAACCAGAACAATCTTATGAAGAATTAGAAAAAATGACAAAAAATGCTGGCAATATCATGGAAAAACTTGGCTTGCCTTATCATGTGATTACACTTTCAACTGGAGATATGGGTTTTAGTGCAGCTAAAACTTATGATTTAGAAGTTTGGATGCCAGCACAAAATACCTACCGTGAAATTTCAAGCTGTTCTAATTGTGAAGATTTCCAAGCAAGACGTGCGCATATCCAATATCGTGACGAAAATGGTAAATTACAATTTGTGCATACTTTGAATGGTTCAGGTTTAGCGGTTGGACGTACATTGGCTGCAATTTTAGAAAATTATCAAAATGAAGATGGCTCAGTAACGATTCCGGAAGTATTACGACCATATATGGGTGGTTTAGATAAAATTACTAAATAAAAGCAAAGAGCAGTATGTGTTTAGACACATGCTGTTTTTTTAGTACTTAAAAAGTGTTAAAATCTTAAAGAAAGAATTTGTTTAGGAGTGAAGGTTATGACTAAATTTTATTTAGTGCGTCATGGAATGACCGAATATAATTTGCAAAATAGATTCCAAGGAGGAACGGTTGATTCGGCGTTATTGGCAGAAAGTTTAGTGAATGCACGTAAAGTAGGTCAATACTTAGTTGATGTAGATTTTGCTAAAGTTTATTCTAGTCAACAAAAACGTGCTTACTGTACAGCTAAAGAAATTGTGAGTCAATTTAGTGAACCACAACCAATTCATAAGTTAGCAAGCTTTGTAGAATATAACTTTGGTGATTGGGATGGTAAATTAGTGGATGAATATGTAAATACGGCTGAATTTAAACAGATGGTTCATGATCCTGAACATTTTGATGCTGTTAAAGTTTATCATGGAGAAAATTATGCCGATTTCGCTAAACGTGGTAGAGATACACTTGAAAAAATTTTTTTTGAAACTAGAAAAAATCAAAATGTATTAATTGTAGCGCATTCTTTAATAATTAGTTTTACAGTTAAAACATTATTAGGAGTTGAGTTGAATCAAGTTAGGAAACAAGGTTTGCTAGATAATACCTCTGTTACCGTTTTAGAAACGAATGATTTTGTTGATTTTACGCTACCTGTTTGGAACTATACGAATTTTTTAAAAAACTAGAAAAAAGTGTTGACGTATATGACGATCCGCGGTATATTAGATATCGTTGCTGATGCATAACACAGCAATGACACGACTAACTTAAAAAAGTGTTGACAAAGAACTTGCTTCTTTGTTACAATATAAAAGTTGTCAGCAAGATGTTATAAAGAAACATTTTAAAAAAGGTGTTGACAAGAAAATAACTTCTTGATACAATATAAAAGTTGTTAAATGCAATTTGAGTAGATCTTTGAAAACTGAACAAAGTTTAGACAAACCAAATGTGTAGGGTG
>ERZ791897.1019-NODE-1019-length-14883-cov-2.137712_pt1 | contig 14883 bp, 12 predicted proteins | sample MGYA00510152_ERZ791897 | MGnify/ENA primary metagenome ERZ791897 (study PRJEB30046, sample SAMN00792050) | human gut metagenome | study: EMG produced TPA metagenomics assembly of the A metagenome-wide association study of gut microbiota in type 2...
GTGGACTGAACCCACGAAAACCGGCAAAGTCAAATTTGTCGAACAATTTAAAAACCCATTGACGCTGAAGTACACACGTGTCTCAATCACAATGGACAAAGAGACTAACTCCACACGGAAGTTAGCTCAGCAAGCTCTAAATAAGCGGATTGAGGAAAAGCTCCGTCATCTTCAGGACGGTCATATCAAAGAAGGCGTTACTTTCGGTGAGCTGATTGATGAGTTTGATCGACATTATCAACCGACCGTTAAGCCTTCAACGTTTGCTTCATGGCTGACTATCAAGGAAGTGATCCAAAAAAGCTTCAATATGCAAATTCTCGTTTCCAAAATCACCAATAAATATCTTGTCAACACATTAGAAGCTCTGCTTTATCAGCATGGCTTTAAAAACGCTTATATTGGATTGATCAAGAGCAAACTCAATCAACTAATGCGTTATGCGTATCGACATGACTATATAGTAGCTCCTATCGGTCAGCTTGAGATTAATCTGAAACGCAACAATTCTGCTAAAAGCATCGAAGATAAATACTTGGAAGATGATGAAGCAGTCAGTGTTTTAAATGCCATTCGAAAAATTAATCCAATCTATGCTGATGCCTTACTGTGGCAGTACCTTACTGGCATGCGTATCGGTGAGATACTAGCACTTCAAGTTAAAAAAGTATTTCAGCAAGATGATGAATGGTACGTTAAAATTAATTGTACATTGGAATATTTAAGGAGACTAAAGAGTAACTTTACAATCAGTGATACTCCCAAAACCCAAAGTAGCAACCGTACTATTCTGCTCCCTGAAAAAGCGGTTAAGATTTATCAGCAGTACAGCTTAGATAAACAACCGGATGACATTCTGTTTAGCAAAGAAACTAAAACTGGTATTTTTCTTCACCCCTTCTCGATAGACAGTCTACTTAAAAGAGTCCAAAATGACCTTGGTATGACTAAACCACTATCAACTCATATCTTCCGCCATACGCATGCTTCAAAATTGGCTGAAAAAGGTATGCCGATCGAACTGATCTCAAAGCGGTTAGGTCATAGGGATTCAGCAATTACGAGGCATATCTATCTGCATGTAACAAAAAAGACCGCTGAACGGTACAACGGTCTGATTAATGATTTCGATATTTAATTTTCCCCTTTTATATTCCTCAGTGCTTCTCCATAATCATATATCTACTGAAAATACTGATATTTAGGGATTTTAAAATCCGAAATAAAAGTTTTACGCCAAATTTACGTATTTTTTACATTAGACGAGTATAGTAATTTATGAATAAATACCCCATAAAGGAGAGAGATCATATGAACGAGATTTTTAACGATGAGCTAAAAAAACTGCGTGGCCGGTTTATGGAAATGGGGATTAACACCTCCGAACAGATTTATAAGGCAACCAAAGCGTTCATTGATCGTGACGTGGTGCTAGCCAAAGAAGTCAACGAAAACGATCGGCTGATCAATGATGGCGAAACCTATCTAGAAAAACACGCCTTTAAGCTGATGAATATTCAAAGACCTAAAGAAGATGAGTTCCGTTCAATCATGAGCATCCTCAAGGCCAGCTCAGATTTGGAACGGATGGCTGATCACGCGTCTCATATTGCCAGAGACGCCATCCGCATCAAGGACATGGATCAGCACTGGCCAGATATTGAAAACGCTATTGCTGAGATGGCGGAAACCGTGCGTCATATGTTGGAAAAGTCCCTTGATGCCTACGTCTACACCAATGAGCAGACCGCTTATTCCGTTGCCAACATGGATTTGGAAGTCGACAAGCAGTACGTACAGGTTCATGAAAAAATTATTGACCAGATGCATGCCCATCCTGAACTGATTAAGGATGGCAGTCACTACATTACCGTAATTCATCTGTTGGAACGGATTGGCGATCACATCGTCAATCTGGTCGAATGGGTAATCTACGCGGCAACCGGTAAAATCACGGAACTCAACCCCGGCAAGGCTGATCCCGAACTGGTCAATCGTGAGCTTCAAAAACAGGCTGAAGAACAGGAAAAGCGAACCAGCCAAAATTAAAAATCCTAATTATGCGACCGTAAAGCTGTTCATGACGATGGCTTTGCGGTCGTTTTGCGGCTTAATGATCCTTGATTGATTAGGCGATGTGTTATTATAATCAATACGATTAAATGCATGAAGAGAGAGGGATTGCAATGCTTTACAACGCGGCATTAGTTTTAGAGGGTGGAGCTTTTCGAGGTCAGTATACCGCTGGCGTCTTGGATTGCCTGCTTAAACATCATATTGAGTTTAAAAGCGTGATTGGCGTTTCTGCCGGGGCCTTATGCGGTGCCTGTTACGTGGCCAAGCAGTATGGGTATGTAAATCACGTCAACACCAGCTACCGTCATGATTCTGACTATGTTTCGCTCAAACGCGGCCTGCATCACGAAGACATTCTCAATCTGGACTTTTTGTTTGATGACCATGGCTGGGACTGGCATCAATTTGACCATCATGCCTATGAGCGCTCCGCATCGAACTTTACAGCGGTGGCAACCTCAATTGAAACTGGCAAGCGAATTGACTTTGTAAACTACCGGCGGGAAGGTTTGGTAACTGCTCTGAAGGCTTCCAGTTCAATGCCGTTTTTAGTTGAGCCGCAGCTGACTGATCAAGGACCTTGTCTAGATGGCGGAATTGCTGATTCGATCCCGACTGATCTGGCTAAGGAACAAGGATTCGATAAGATCGTCGTCGTCAGAACGCGTGAGGCAACTTATCGCAAAAAGTCTTCCAGTCCCCTGGTCAAGGCGCTTTATCGTCGCCAGTACAAAGACTATCCGGTTTTTGCCGAAGAAGGCATCAACCGGCCAGAAGTATATAATCAGCGATGCAATGAGATTGATGCTGCTTTTGCCAATCAAGAGCTTTACTGCATTACGCCACAAAAACCGGTTAAGGTCAGCCGATTTGAAAATAACGTCAAAAAACTGGCTGGCTTCCATGATGAGGGATTGCTTGAAATGGAACAGCAGCTGCCTCAGTTGATTGCCTACCTTGAACGCTAAACTAAACGTCGTCTTCTTTAGAGGCGGCTTTTTTTGTTGGCAGAGCTGTTTTATCGTGACTGATTCTCTGCTTGAACGCCGCGGTCACCAGCTTTTAATGAATCATTTCTTTTATCTGTGCGGCCGCTGCCTGATCACGAAAATAGTATTGACTGCCCAATGACGGCTCTGACAGCAGAATATTCAAAAACTGCTGAACATCAAACGACTTAGCCAGCGCCGATAAGATGATCTTAAGGTCTTTAATCTGACGACGCGCCCGCCGATTTGTCTGCAGACTGGCAACCAGCAGCTGCGCATCGATCTGGTCTAGCTCAGTCAGTTCAATTACGTGCAGATAGTCCTGCAGAATCGATTGGTCAAAAACTTTCAGCTGGCGTTCAGCAGTTGCTTTAAGCCGTAATGCATCGATCAAATAGTCAACGGCCGCGAGAATCTTCTTTAAATTGAATCTTTCAAAATCGATCGTTTCAACCTCATGCCGTGCTGCCTTGGCCAGACTCATCGTTGACGCTGCCGGACCATCATCATCTACATGGGCACTGATTTTTTGGCGGAATTGATCAATAAGCTCGGGATCTGGCATCGGTAAGCTATCCCCAGCAAATTGCGGCCAGATTCGTTCACCATCCTCGACTCTAACCAACCGCAATGTTGCACGATCATATTCAGCATGACCAAGCCAAAATGAATCATTGATTGCCAATTCTTTACCCACATCGATAGCAGAATCGCGCCGGTCCCAGACCGAGGTATGCTCATTGACCTTGACCACGAATTTTTTTAGTGTCCGACTGTAGTAGCAAGAGACATTGTTTTTGCCATCTACCATCAATGCGAAATGCTCTGGTGTTTTGGGATCACCCCGCTGCTGTTTGGGCGTGCTTGTTTGCAAAGCCATTGAATCAACGGCGATTGTTTTATCATTTTTGGTTTCTGCTTGGGGTGCATCATCAGCTGGCACATCAGCACTGTCAGCTGCAGCAAGCGACAGTCGCGTTGCATCATCATGCGCGAGATCATAAATCCAAAAGGCCTCGGCACGTTTCTTAGCAAACAGCGTAGGATAGTGGGACCTCAGTTTGGGATAGTCGGCAGCCAGATCCGCAGCCGACTCCCAGGTAAACTGCCGCTCGCTTTTTTGGGTAAAATTTTGGCTGACTGACCAATACCAGCGCGTGTGACTAAGCGATCGATACAGCAAGGCAAATGACATCTTGATTCCTCCTTAAGCTCTATTAAAACATATGTTCGCTATTTATATTTTAACAGGCGAACGTACTTTCGGCAACCTTATTTTTGAACAGCCGATCAGCTTGGTTTGAGAGCGCTGCAGACCAACCCGATTTAAAAACCAGTAATTCGTTAAAATACCTTAATATTTTCATTGGCAAGGTTTACAAAAATCTATAGTAGAATAGAAGGGTGTACTTTTTATTTTAAGGAGCAATTTCAATGAACTTCTCATTCGAAAAGCGTGATCATCGCATGCTGTATCTGAAATATATGGTAATGTTTGCCTTGATCGCGCTGTGCATGTTCGGCAGCTATGCTATCACCGGACATACGTTGATCTGGAATAAAGATGCCTTAAATCAGCACGTACCGCTGCTCGGCGAATATCGTAAAATCGTCCTGGGCTGGCTCCATCATCCAACACGGCCATTAAACTGGTGGTCTTGGAACATGGGACTGGGCACCGATACTTTCCAGGTCTTTTCCTACTATACGATTGGTGACGTTTTCGCTTATCTGGCATTATTATTCCCAGCAGCTAAACTAACGCTGGCCTATCAAGTCATTACCGTTGTGCGAACGTACTTTGTCGGTTTGACGTTCTGCTGGTTTGCTGGCCATTTTTCTTTTCGCGACCACGTTATTCTAGGTGGTGCCATAGTCTATACGGTGAACTCATACCTGTTGTATGCCAGCATCGCCCAACCGTTTTTCATGACGACATTTATTCTGTTTCCGATTCTGGTCGTCCAGCTTGAGCGCGTCCTGCAAAACGGCTCAGCCTGGCCGCTTACCTTGGCTTTTTTGTGGATGTTGGTCAACAACTACTATCTAGCGTATGTTTTAGGAATCGGCACTTTTATCTATCTGGTACTCCGCGTGGCAACTCATTATCGAACCACGCTTAGCTACGGCAAAACCCTGGCTAAGCTGGCCTTTGCCGCAATTACCAGCATTCTAGTCGCAGCCTGCCTTTTGGTTCCAGAAATCATGGCCGTTATGAATTCCACTCGTGCCGGTTCTGAATTTGCCAATGGTCTTAAACACTATCCGCTCTACTACTATCTGTTTCTGCCCAAACAGCTGATCAATGGTGACCAGTGGACGTTTATGTTCTGGTCGGCATTAGGCTTGGTCAGCATTGCATTTATCGCGATCGTCTATCTTTATACGCGAACCCGCGAATTTCCGCTTTTATCAATCAGTCTGGCCCTGGCATTGGTTATGCTGCTGATTCCGGCAGTAGGGGCATTTTTCAATGGCATGATGGCGGCCTCCAATCGCTGGACGTTGCTGATCTATCTGCCGATTGCTATGACGGTCTGCCTGCTTTTGCAGAATGCGACCCGTCTTGATCGGCATACGCTTTGGATCTTAACTAGCGCGACCGGCATCTATCTGGTCGTCTTGGTGGCAACCTATATTTTCCAAAACGATACAACCATGTTTATGCCGATCATCTTTTTGATCATGTCGCTGTTAATGCTTTGGATTATTAACCTGCATGGCACGCCGCATCCTGATCGCTGGCTGGTTACGATTATTTTGGCCAACGCTGCCTGCAACGCGCTGTATGTCGGTACGCCTTATAACGGTAATTTCGCCAACAGTACATTGGTGCGCGGCCAGTATCAGTCGATTGCCCAAAATCGCTATGGCGGCTTGGAAAAAGGCTTAAACGACGGCTCGTTTTTCCGGGTCTCCACGATCTCCAACAATCAAATTACTTCTGGTGGGCTTTTGGATAATGATCTGACCTCAGGGATGCACAATATCGATTCATACTATTCCCTGCAAAACAAGTACCTGGGACAGTTCAGCACCTCGCTGCAAAACACTCAGTATCAAGCCAACGTCCCTTTGCGTCAGGTTGATGACCGAACCGTTTTGAATAATTTCTTTGGCGTCAAGTATCTGTTCGTGCAAAGCAACAGCGAGAACGCCAATAAAATTCCAGGCGGCTATTTCCTTGATGCTACTACCGAACCCAAAATCAACTATGACGTCGGGCAGCCTACCAACCCGACCGATCAGACGCAGCTGGTTCCAACCACGACTAATCGCTATCGGACGAATAATGCCTTTCCGCTGCTTTATTGGCAGGATTCCTACATCAGCCAAAAAACCTACCAGAAGCTGTCGCCTACTGCCAAGGAACGTGCCCTGGCCAGTGGGGTTACGGTCAGCTCTAAAAACAGCGGCGCTACTAACGGAATGAAGACTGCCAATTTGAAAGGCAACGTCATCAAACTTAAATCGCAGCTGGTTTCAAATCGTTTGAACAAGATCAAGTCAACCGGTCTTAAATATACTGACAGTCTGGAAACCTATCAGCTGCAGCTGCCGCAGTTGACCAGCAAGGCATTCAAAAAACAGCTCAAAGACAGCGAACTGCACGTTGAGTTTGCCTCGATCAAGTATCAGCCGTTTTCAATGAAACAGCAGATTGCCTATGAGCAAAAGCATGAAGAGCAGCAGTCCACCAATCCAGGCGATATCGTCAATCATCGCTTTAACCAGTATAAATTCTGGCGCTACCATATTCTGAACGGTTCACCTGATATGAGTTTTGCCGTCAAGATTTCCAGTCGTTTAGGTTCCGAAACCATAGAACAGCCTAAGCAAAGCAAGCTTTCATTTTTCAAGCTGGTTAAAAACGGTACGATGAATATTGGCTACTTTACTAAAGGAATGCCGACTTCTTTGACTCTCAAGCCTTCTAAGCTGGGGACCTATCAATGGCAGTATCAAGTAGTTGCCGAAAAACTGGGGACCAAATACAATCAAGAAGTTCGCCAGATTCAAGAACATGCGCTTAAAAACGTTAAATTCAAGCGCAATCAACTTTCGGGAACGATTACGACTTCGCGGGTCGGTATTCTGACCTCTTCGATTCCTTATTCAACGGGCTGGACCGCGACCGTTGATGGCAAAAAGACCACTCTGTTGCGGACCAACCAGGCTTTTGTCGGTCTGCGCCTGCCTGCGGGAACTCATCGCGTTGTCCTGCACTACCACGTACCAGGTTTGGCTCTTGGCTGCAAAATCAGTCTGTTTGGTTTGATCTGGATGCTTTTGGCTGCAGTTGCCAGTTGGCTGATCAAACGTCACAATGCCAACAAAGCTTCAGCATAACGGTTCGATCAACAGGTCTAAAACTGCCAATAGCGCTATACCAGGCTTCAAAGCTTGATATAGCGCTATTTTGGTTATCAATCAGTCTCAGTTGAGCAGACTGTCTCCACATTCATGGGGAATACAACCACTAAAATTCAACGCAAAATTGAAGCATTGATCACGCAAAACTATTGTCACCTTGCCACAAACGAATTATTATTTAATTAATTACTATACTATTGGGAAAATTAACTATGAATCCTCGCAAACACAAAATTCTGTTACTCTATCAGCTGTTTATCGCGCTGATCGCCTTAGTTTCAATTCTGCTGCTGTTGTTTGACTGCGCTCATGCCATTAATCTCAGCCAGTCGCCTTACGTTTGGATCGATCGCGGTATCTGGGCAATTCTGGTAGTTGACTACTTTGCACGTCTGGCAATCGCAAAAGACAAAATTCAATTTTTCAATGAAAATATCTGGGATCTGCTCTCAATCATCCCGACCAACTCAATCTTCACGCTATTCCGTTTTGTCCGTGTCGCCCGCGTCTTTCACATGCTGCGTGTCTTGCGGCTTTTACGCCTGGTTGGTCTGACGGTCCGCTTAAAACGATTCTTTCACACGGATGGTCTGATCTACTACCTTTACCTTAGCTGTGGAATTCTGTTTATCGCGTCCGGCATGTACAGCATCTCAGAGGGCGTTTCGTTTTCAACGGCCTTTTGGTGGGCTTTGACGACTGTTCTGTTTCAACCGTGGGCTATGGCGATGTCTCGCCGACTACGCTCTGGGGACGGATTGCCGCAGTTTTGCTGATGGTCGTAGGCGTCAGCATCATTGGACTTTTGACCAGCACGATCACGACTTATTTTGAACCAACCAATCCGCATGAGGTCACCAAAAAAGAAATCGCCAAGCTGCACGCCGAAAATAGGCAGCTACATCAGGAACTGTTGGAAATCAAACAGATGCTTAAAGAACAACAGCACCATGACGCTAAATAAAAAACAGTACCGTATTGAACATTTTATAGGCACTGTTTTCTTCTAAAATTGCATGATAAATCAAATTCATTGATACGGCTTGGCAGCAGACTTTCCTGCGGTCAGGCCGTTTTTTATCTGAGTTCATTTGAGATATGATTGCTGCTTTGTTTCTTATCATTATGGATGCCTTTCTTACCAGATCTGCTTAAAATCGTTTTATCAGGCTTCCAACACAAGTTTTCTTGAGGCACTAACTATGAATTGCCACTTTTTTACTCTCTCGTTATAATCAGCATCATTTTCTTGGTCGCTGTCATTATTTTATTGACGCCAAACATTCACTTAATTATTGGTTCGAGTTTGATCTATTATTTTTAGTTAATGTAAATTAATGCTGTTGCTATTTAGTTTAACATTACGAAAAGTTTGAATCATATTTGAATCATAATCGGGCGTAACTCATCACAGAGCAACTGATGAATCTTGCGCGAATGCTAAGATTTTCTGCACCCATTTTACGAAAATATAAAATCGTCGGTACCAATTCAATTTATCAAAGACATCAAAAAAGGCCATCCAAAAGTGATTGCCTCACTAATCAGATGACCTCAAATGGCTAATAATATTGTCAAGCTCAGTGCTTAATGACATTGCATTGATCGAGCAGGACATTTTTGACATTATTAACTGACTACCAGTATAAATTAATTATACGATATTTAATGTTTATTAAAAACCCATCATGAAACTGTTAAACAAATTTTAATAAAACGTATATTAGGTTATCGATTGAAATAACGAACATACTCTTCGGCCGCTACATCTCGATCTGAATTAATCAAAGGCGAAAACAACAGGCCAAGTCCAACATAAAGCATGATGCAGGCCCAGACGATTGGCTCCCAGCTCTTGATTGGCCAGCTGCCAAAACAAATACCGACTACAAAAGCAGCCACGATCAGCAGTACAGCAACGGCCAAAGCAGCATTGCGCATCCGCTGCCAGTATTTGCCATAGGGGTAGACAAACTGCGAGATCCAGATTTCTAGTTCCTGACCAGTAGCCCCGCCTCGCCAGATTCGCAGCATTTTCTCATGAGTCTCATCCCAGACAAACATATCAACCCGCTCATAGCTAACAGCAGCCGGTTTGCCATCGGGACGCTGCTCGTGACCATTTTGGCGCGTCGTCAGCTCAAAAATCGTTCTTTGACCTTCCAGCTTGACTTCACGACAGCGCACCAGATCTAATTGCATGTCTAATTCACGCCGACTTTCATACACGCGCTGCTCGCATTCCCGCAAAAAGGCCTTGGATTCCAGTGGCGTCATGTACTGATCCATGATTCCCTTAGCTGCATCACGATTATTATTGGCCAGATGCTCGCTGGCAGCTTCAAGCGTTTTGTGAAAACCGTTAAAGATCCGCAAGCCGCGCAGTGCCTCAGGCGAATCCAACGGGAGAATCTGCCAAGAGATCGGATGCCGCTGCGACAGCACGTCTAGCCGATGGCGCCGCATCCGCCGACAAAAATCGCCCCACAAAAAGCCAACTGCCAGCATTAAAAACAAGCCTAATACTAAAAGGCAGAAAAGCCCCCAGCCGTCAGACATCATTAATAAACTTGTCATAGTCTCACCTTCCGCATGGTTTGATTTAATTATAGTCGATTATTAGATTTACTGGCTAGAGAAATAGGCAAAATATTCAAGATCTAAGTTATCAGTGCGAAACCGTTAAAATCATTAAACTTAACAAACGTCTTTTCATCGATCAACAATTTGCTATTCATAATTCACTGTTCACAATTCATTCTTTACAATTCACTATTTACATTGATACAGGTTACTGAGCGATAGATAAAATGCCTTAATATCAGTGATTTTCACTATTATTATACCTATTGTTAACTGTTTATTTTTTACAATTCACTATTCACAATTCATCATTTACATTGTATTAGTTTATTTCAAAAGAAAACAGCGCATCCGCGTTCAAAACTGAACATTGGATGCGCTGTTATTAATTCAACAGTATTAGGCAGCTGCTGATTCTCTCTTTACCAATCATCTAATCACGATTTTAGCCGGTCTGTCCTAAAACCGGCTATCATTCTCTGACTAACTATGCTGGTTTAATTCTACTGATTCTCGTCTTATTTTCAAGTATTTAGCCTTGGCATGAAAATAAGATCTTCATTTTGAAAATTCGAAAGCCTATCGTTTAACCACACGAAAAGAAAAATCATTTATTTTGAAAGCGATTTCTTGACAAAAGTAGGCGATATGATATGCTAATAACATAATTTGTTAAAGGGAGGCCGCTAATATGGTCGAAGATGAATACACTTTGGTTTTGGTAAAACCGGATGGCGTAAAGACGCGTCACATCGGCGACATTATTACTCGCATCGAACGCAAGGGATATCGGATTGAAGCGTTGAAGATGATCAACGCTACCCAAGATGAACTTGAGCGCCACTATTACGATAAGACTGACAAACCGTTCTGGCCGGAAATCCTTACTTACATGATGGAAGGCCCGATCGTCGGCATGGTCGTTTCCGGAACCAATGTCGTTGAAGCCATTCACAATATGGCCGGGGCTACCAATCCTGGTCAAGCTGAATGGGGGACGATTCGTGGTGACTTCGGTCGTGAATGGCCAGATGGCGTTTTGCGAAACGTTATTCACACTTCTGATACCGTTGATGGCGCAGCGCGTGAGATTAAGATCTGGTTTCCCGAATTCAAATTCTAATTGATTTCAATCCCGGCTTGATACTTGAAGTCGGGATTTTTGATTGCGATAAGGCGCCTCAAGACCGTTGAATCAGTCCTGAGGCGCCTTTTCTCTTGTGCCAATCAATCGTTTATTTTGTTGAATGCTTGCGGCTATTGTGCATCCCCTGCCAGCCGCGCTTTAGTTTCTGCGTAAACGTCAACGCTCTGACCATATGCTGAGGATCAACGTGTTTGCGAACAGCGCGCAAAGTTGCCTTGGTATTCTTGGCGGCAAAGATAAACTCACCGTTATGCCGTGTTCGAATCTTAAAGCGAGGAATCCAATGCCCGCCAAATACCAATGAGGCAATTACCAAGTCAATCTCATCCCAAGGAATCTGGATAAAATTGCGGACGTCACGGTCATCATAAAATTCAAAGCCGCGATCGCCAATCATAATCTTGCCATATGATACGGGCCCCATAAAAGATGTGCCATCCGTTACGTATTCGACTTTGGCATTGATTGATTCAACCATTTCACTCACCTTACAGCAGGCCGCAGACGTGACCCAAGATCCCTAAGACAAACAAGCCAATGATAATCACGATTGGCGAGACCCGTTTTTTAAGCAGCCACATGCAAAGAAACGTCAGCAGCAGTCCAGCCAGCCCAGGAATCAGCTGGTCCAGATTATCCTGCAGCGTCGTAACCTTATAGCTGGTCAATGACAGGCCCTTGCCCATGTTCCATTCAGTCAATACTTTTTGTACCGAATGAATATTGTTTGGCAGCTTGCTCCAGTCAATATAGGCGCCTTTTTGCAGCGGTGTCTTGGAAACGACTGGCGTAAACTTGATCGTAACCCAACGCTCAATCAGGGTCCCTAAGATAAACATCCCCATCATCGCCGCGCCACGCGTTACTTTTTGCAAAAGACCGCCAGAAACGTCATCAGTGATCTTAGAGCCGGCATGGTAGCCAAATTCCTGCGTGTACCACATAAAAGCAATCCGCATGGCGTTCCAAAGCAGGAAGAACAGGATTGGTCCAACGATATTGCCAGAAATTGCCATTGAGGCCCCCAAACCAGCAATAATTGGCCGTGCCGTGTACCAAAAGACTGGATCCCCGACACCTGCCAATGGTCCCATCATACCGACCTTAACCCCTGAAATAGCAACGTCATCAACAGCAGTCCCATTAGCCTTGTCTTCTTCCAACGCCAGGGTAACCCCAATAATCGGCGAGGCCAGATAAGGGTGCGTGTTGAAGAATTCCAAATGGCGCTTCAAAGCTGCTGCCTGATCGTCCTTGTTCTTGTAAAGCTTTTTAATGGCGGGAATCATTGCGTAGGCATAACCACCATTTTGCATTCGTTCATAGTTCCATGATCCTTGGAGAAACGTTGAGCGCCAGCAGACGTCCCAGCGATCGCGCTTGGATAGTCTAATTTTGTTTTCCGTCTTATCTGCCATAATCAGTCGCTCCCTTGAATTTTAATAGTCATCTAAAATGTCGCCCAATGGATCACCGGTATCGTTGCCCGAGCCGCCATTGCTGCCAGAACCGCCCTTGGATTCCAAAGACAGGTACATCAGCGTTAACGCCAGACCAATTGCCCCAATTGCAATCAAGGTAAGTTCTGAAACGGCAGCCAGGGCAAAACCAATCATAAAGAACGGCCATACTTCTCGACTGGCAATCATGTTGATAACCATTGCATAACCAACGGCAACCACCATTCCACCACCAATCGTCATCCCATCAGTCAGCCAGGCCGGCATGGATCCCAGAAAGGCGCGGACGGCACTGGCAGGAACGAACAGCATGGCTGCTGCTGGAATCGCAATCCGCAGCCCTTGGAGACTGACGGCCAGCATCTGCCATAGATCAACGCCGCGGAAGTTTGCTTTAGCGGCTTCTTTGTCCATGATATGAATAATTGCAACGGAAATCGTCCGAACGATCATCGTTAAGAATAAGCCAGCTACCGCCAAAGGAATGGCAACCGCAATCGCCGTTCCGATCTGTTTGATCTCACCGCCACTTTGAATAAAAATAATCGTCGAGGCCACGGCTGCCAAGGCTGCATCCGGTGCTACCGCAGCCCCGATGTTGGCCCAGCCCAGAGCAATCATCTGCAAAGAGCCGCCCAGCATGACGCAGGGAACCAAATGGCCAGTTACTAAACCAATTAATGTGCAGGCAATCAGTGGCTGATGGAATTGAAATTCATCCAAAACACCTTCCATACCAGCCAAAAATGCCACAATCACAACTAAGATCATTGAAATCGCAGACATAATCAAAACCCCTTATTTCTTTTGTTCATCGATCAGCTTTTGAGCCTTGTCCAGCAAAGCGTCCATGTCCTCAGCATTGCTGGAGGGAACCTTTTTGACAATGAACTTAATCCCCAGCTGTTTGAGCTTTCTAAAGGTATCAACGTCTTCTTGGTTCATGGCCAAGACCTGGTTTACGTTGACCTTCCCTTCTGAATAGGCCATTGAGCCGATATTAAGCTCTTTGATGCCGACCCCGCCTTCAATAGCGCGCAAGGCATCCTCAGGCGTCTCAAACAGCAGCATGGCCCGCGTATCGCCAAAACGCGGATCCTTATCGACCTTGATCATTTTGGCAATGGGCACCGTATTGGCATGAACGCCGGTTGGAGCCGCCTGTTTGATCATATTCTTGCGCAGCTTGTCTTTGGCGACGTTATCAGAAACGACGATAATACGGTTGGGATTAGTTGCCTTGGTCCAACCGGTTGCCACCTGACCATGCAAAAGTCGGGAATCAACCCGTGCCAGAACGTATTTGATCTTACCATCGCCGATAACGGTACCTTCTGGAATAGCTCCCTTGATGGCTGGCTTGGCACTGGCTGGTGCAGCTGGCTCCTTGGTCTTTGGCATCAGTTCTTCTGGCAGGGTCTTGATGCCATCCTTAGCCGTTTCAACGATATGTGTAGCAATTTCTCGGGCTGAATTCATGGTCATTCGCGAGGCCAATGCTTCAATCACCATCGGCAGGTTCATCCCCGTTACGATTGCCCAGGTATCCTGATGCTTTTCAAACAGACTCGAGGCTTGATTAAATGGCGTACCACCCCACAAGTCAACTAAAAATAAAACCTGCTCTTGATCTGAAAAGTCCTTAATGGCATTTTCAAGCTTGGCATGAATATCATCCGGTCCCTCATCCGGCTTCAAAATTACATGCGCCACATCCTGCTGCTGACCAAAGATCATTTCCGCCGATTGATTGATCCCATCAGCAAAACCACCGTGACTTGTTAATACAATTCCTACCATATGAATCCCTCTATTACTATCAAATTATTCAAAATCGATCTACAGCACTGACCACAGTTTATAAAAACATCTGGTCATGAAGTAAATATTCATCACTTCCCTTTTAAAAAATCCTACTTACCAATATTATGTAAGCGTGTTCTTATATAAATTATCATTTTAAATGCAATTTGACAATGTATCATTAAACGTTCAATTGAATTTAAGATTCTCTAAAGGCATGCAAAATAAGCGCTGATGAACCTTATCACGCCGGTCAAAAAATTTTTGCTGCAAGCGTTTGTAATGAATTGAAGCAACCGTTTGCAACTAATTCAGAATCAGATTTGAAATTTTTATTCATAAAATTATGCAAAAAAAGACCATGTCCAATTTACTTGAACATGATCTTTTAACAGAGGCGGTATGTGGGATTCGAACCCACGCATGTCGGACCCACAAACCGATGTGTTAA
>ERZ791897.1020-NODE-1020-length-14875-cov-26.081377_pt1 | contig 14875 bp, 12 predicted proteins | sample MGYA00510152_ERZ791897 | MGnify/ENA primary metagenome ERZ791897 (study PRJEB30046, sample SAMN00792050) | human gut metagenome | study: EMG produced TPA metagenomics assembly of the A metagenome-wide association study of gut microbiota in type 2...
CGCCGCCCGCCTCGCCGCTGAGGGCCTGCGTCCTGATGTCATCATGCTCGACCCTCCCCGCAAGGGCTGCGACGAAACGACCCTTTCCGCCGTCGTCCAGATGTCCCCCCGCCGGGTGGTCTACGTCAGCTGCAACCCCTCCACTGCCGCAAGAGATGCCGCATGGCTCGAAGAGCACGGGTATCATGCGGAGAAGGTGCAGCCGGTGGACCTTTTTCCACGGACACGGCATTGCGAGGTTGTGAGTTGTTATACCAAAACGATGTAACAAACGCAACCCTCAAGCCATTGCGAAGCGGTTCTCCTTTTGACCAAACTCCATGTCGAGCGGCATATCGAAGTGGACGTCAGCATGGATGAACTGGACGTGACTGCTGCGGAGAGCAAGGCGACTTACAACGAGATTCGGGAGCATGTGTGGGAGCACTATCAACTCAAGGTGTCCAATCTCTATATCGCACAGGTGAAACAGAAGTACGGCATTATTGAGCGAGAGAATTACCATAAAGCGAAAAATGAAAATGCGAAGCAGCCTAAGTATCCGAAGGAAAAAAGGATGCGATCGTGGAGGCATTGCGGCATTTTCAGATGATTTGACGGATCGTATGTAACCTGTTCAAATTTCATAGAGAAGTCTTTGTCTTTCATATAGGAGGCACTGGATGTCAAAATTAAATATTGATCAGAAAAGTGTTAAAGCACTCTTTAGCGAAAAGAAAGCCGACTTTCTTATTCCGGACTATCAGCGGCCTTATGCCTGGGGCGAGAAGGAATGTCAGACACTCTGGGACGATTTGTTCCTATTTGCATTTCCTGATAACGATTGCGACAAATTTAAAAGCGATAGTGATGAATACTTTCTAGGGCCGATCGTCACATTCAAAAACGATGATGGAAAATTGGAAATCATTGATGGTCAACAACGCCTAACAACATTGATGTTGTTGCTTCGAGCGTTCTATGAAAAGTATGGAAGCATGAAGAACGACAAGGCTGTTAAAACTAGCAAATTCATTGAGCAGTGTATCTGGAAGACTGATGAATTCGGTGACCCTGACAAATCAGCTTTGAAAATCGACTCAGAAGTTGCTACCGACAAAGAAAAAGGGGAATTTTTAAGCATCCTGAAAACAGGAAAAGTCTCTGAAAACGAAAAAAGCAGCTATGCTAACAATTACCGCTTCTTTCAGCAGAAAATCGTGGATTTTTTGAACACCTACCCTGATTGGTTTTCCTTCTTCCCAATCCGGATCATGAATAATTGCATCCTCCTCCCAATCGAAGCAGAATCCCAGGATACTGCATTGCGGATCTTTTCGACGCTGAACGATAGAGGAAAGCCGTTATCAGACGCCGATATCTTCAAAGCGCAGTTTTATAAATACTACTCTGCCAAGGGTGAACGTGAAGTTTTTATCCAGAAATGGAAAGATCTTGAGGTATTGTGCGACTCTATTTTTCACCCCCTTACCGGCACCCCGATGGATGAGCTTTTCACCCGGTATATGTATTACGAGCGTGCAAAGCAGGGAATCAAATCCTCGACAACAGAGGCATTGCGCAAATTCTACGAACGGAATGCATATAGCTTATTAAAGAATGATCAGACCTTTGAAAACCTGATTGATCTGGCCAATTTCTGGAACGATGTGCAGAATCAAAACGTTGAACGTTTCTCCGATAAAGTTCTTCGGCGGCTTTTTGTATTGAACTATGCGCCCAACGGTATGTGGACAAATTTCGTTTCTGTATATTATATGGCCAACCGGGATTCCAACGGGTTCCTTGAGGATGATTGTTTTTACGGATTTTTGAATAAAATCACAGCCTTCATCTGGGCATACGCTGTTACCAATCCAGGTGTCAACGCACTTCGCACACCAATTTTTGCAGAGATGATCAATCTTGTGAATAGACAGCCGGTTCAATTTACGGATTACCTGTTCCATACCCAGCAATTGCAGAATGCCTTCAACAACTATGTGTTCAGCAATAATCGAGCTATTACAAAAGCAATGTTGACTTGGTGGGCATTTCAGAATTTACATCAGAAACTTATGTCGCTTGAAAGCGTATTGGAAATTGAACACATCTATGCACGCAGCCGCCAGGAAAAAGAGCATTCACTTTCCAATCCGAGAAATATCGAAAGCCTCGGAAATAAGGCGTTGTTAGAAAAACGAATCAATATTCGTGCCTCTGACTATCGCTTTAGCGATAAAGTAAAGTACTACACAGGTTTTGAAAACAACAGAAAGCAGAGAAAGGAAGGAACAAAGATCGAAGAATTAACTGCTCTTGCTGCAACGGCTACAGATTTCACTGAATCTGATATTGTGGAAAGAAATGCCAAAATCATCTTCAACTTTGTTGAATTCATGCACAGCAACGACCTTCTGTGCGAAGATTAAGAATTCTCCATATTGATTCTCCACCGCCCGTCTGATTTTCAGGCGGGCATTTTCTTTTGCCGGAATATGGTGTTTCTACTTTTATCGTGGTACAATAGATGCAAGAATCATTTTTCAGGAAAAGCATCCTGCTATCCGATTTATAGGACACCCATTGTTGTAAAATCAGGATGTCCACCTATCACAAAAAACAAGGAGCAACGTATGCCAAACGATAAGATCACCGCCGTAGGTGCCAACATTGCCGAAAAAGCCGCCATGATCTGGAACGTGGCCGATATGCTGCGTGGGCCGTTCAAGCCCCACGAGTACGGTCTGGTCATTCTGCCCATGACCGTGGTGAAGCGGTTCCACGACTGCCTGCTGCCCACCCATCAGGCAGTGCTGGACACCTACGAGAAGGTGAAAAAGCTGCAGGTCATCGATGGCTTTTTGCAGAAAGCCTCCGGCTACCAGTTCTATAACACCAGTCGGTTCACCTTCGAGACCCTGCTGGCAGACCCGGACAACATTGAATCCAACTTCCGGGATTACCTGTCCGGCTTTTCTGCCAACGCACAGGATGTGCTGGCAAAGTTCGACTTTGACAACATCATCAAGCGGATGGTGGAGAGCAACACCCTCTATCTCGTTATCAAGGAGTTCGGCTCTGAGAAGGGCTATCTCGGCCCGGACAAGATCAGCGCCGTGGACTGCGGCTACATCTTTGAGGACCTGGTGCGGCGATTCTCCGAGAGCTTTGGCGAGGAAGCCGGAGCGCACTTCACCAGCCGGGACATCATCTACCTGATGACCGACCTGCTGCTGTCTAAAGCCGACCTCGATACCAGCAGCATGACCGTTTACGATATGGCCATGGGAACCAGCCAGATGCTGAGCTGCATGGAGGAGCGCATCCACGAGCTGAACAGCGACATTGAGGTGACCTGCTTTGGGCAGGAGTTCAATCCCTCCACCTTCGCCATTGCCAAGGCAGACATGATGATCCGCGGCGGCGACCCCAACAATATGCGGTTCGGTGATACCCTGTCAGAGGATCAGTTCCCCGGGTTCACCTTCCAGTACATCATCTCCAACCCTCCCTTCGGCATCGACTGGAAGCGGGAGCAGAAGGCGGTTGAAGCCGAAGCCGCCCGGGGCGAGATGGGGCGTTTTGCGCCCGGTCTGCCCAAGATCAGCGATGGTCAGCAGCTTTTCGTGCTGAACGGCCTTGCCAAGCTGGCAAACAAAGGCAAAATGGCCATTATCCAGAACGGCTCTCCCCTGTTCAGCGGCGACGCCGGCAGCGGGCCCAGCAACATCCGGCAGTATATTCTGGAAAATGACTGGCTGGACTGCATCATCCAGCTTTCCACCGATATGTTCATGAACACCGGCATCTCCACCTACATCTGGGTGCTCAGCAAGGATAAGCCTGCCCACCGTGCAGGCAAGGTGCAGCTCATTGACGCCAGCCACTGCTTTGAGCCCCGCCGCAAGAGCATCGGCACCAAGCGCAACGACATCACCGATGCCTGCCGGGAGCTAATCGTCACCGCCTACGGCGAGTTTGCCAACGGCAAGGTGTACGGCGACAAAAACGGCATCTACTGCGAGAGCAAGGTGTTCGAGAGCGTGGAGTTCGGCTACAACAAGATCGTGGTGGAGCGCCCCCAGCGGGACGAGGCAGGCAACATCCTCCTGAAACGCGGCAAGCCTGTGCCGGACACCAGCCTGCGAGACACCGAAAACGTGCCGCTGGTGCAGGATATCGACGCCTACTTTGCCCGGGAAGTTCTGCCCTACGCCCCCGACGCATGGATCGACCACAGCAAAACCAAGGTGGGCCACGAGATCCCCATGACCCGCTATTTCTACGAGTATCAGGCCCCGGAAGCCGTGGAGGATATCGTGGCGCGCATCACCGCACTGGAACAGGATATCTCCGCCGGGCTGGCAGAGCTGTTCCATAAAGCCTGATTTGAGTTGTTTCCATTTTGGAAACTGCTTCCTCCACTTTTACTTTACTCAGTTTGTGCAAAATTTGCACAAACTTATGGAAAGGATTTTTCAAATGAGCGAAAACGAACGGAAAAGCATGATTAGGATTCGCGGTGGATTCAGTGAACGGAATAGAATCATCCACTTTGGTGACGTCATACAAACAACTGAATTTGAGTACTTTTCTCGGGTTGCATTATGCAATTGTATGTATGACTTCATGTCCAATATATTTGAAGTCGTATGTAGCCCCTCTTACTCTCTTTATCCTGAGTATTCTTCTTCGTTTGAAGCGGCATTTTGTAAGGATATGATACGAAATGTTTTCCACGAGCATGACGAATGCAGTCATCCCGATAGTTATAGTTGGAATAGCATTTACACCAGCGTCAGAGATGTAATTACTGACGCTCCTTATAATGAAGTCCTCGATATTATTGAGTATATCTGCAACTATCTTGCGCCACGCTCAGGGGCAGGAAATATTTATCAAACGTTTAATGATTTATTCGAGCAAGAATGTATTGGCTACCGCTTTATCTCTAAACGAATTGTCCCTATTACGGATAACTCCGAAGTAAAAGAAATCGAGCAGGCTTGTCATACTCCCTTTGAAGGTGCCCGCACTCAGCTTCAAAAGGCACTTTGTTTCTTGTCCGATAGAGAACATCCTGATTACAAAAACTGTGTAAAAGAAAGCATTAGTGCAGTAGAATCTGTTTGCAAGGTACTTGCTAACGACCCAAAGGCTGAATTAGGTAAGGCTCTGAAATCTTTAATAGCAAATGGTCTAATTATTCATGGCAGCTTAAAATCTGCTATTTTAGCCTTATACGGCTACGCTTCCGATGAAGGCGGCATTCGCCATGCCGAGCGTGAAATTGAAAGCACCGTTACTTTTGAAGAAGCAAAATTTATGATGGTTACTTGCAGTGCAATCGTTAATTATCTGGTCGCAGAATATGGAAAGCATGGTGCTGAAAATGCGTAAAATGAAAGACAGCGGCATTGAATGGATTGGGAAGATCCCGGAGGGGTGGGAAATCAGTAAAGTTTCATATTTCTACGAAGTTCAATTAGGAAAAATGCTCCAACCCCAAAAGAAATCCGAAACAGACACAGAAGAAAAGTATCTGTGTGCTGCTAATGTTGGAAAGAACAGTTTGTCCCTTGATACGCTTAAAACCATGTGGTTTTCCCAAACTGAAAAGCATCAATTTGATTTAAAAGAGGGAGATTTACTCGTAGTCGAAGGCGGAGATGTTGCAAGCTGTGCTATCATTGAAACTCCTGTTCGAAACCTATTCTTTCAAAACGCCTTACATCGCGTTCGTCCTTTGCATAATGAAAGCGTTGCGTTCTTGCGGTACTGGCTTATGACTGCAAAATCATACGGCTATATTGATCTCATTTGCAACAAGGCAACGATAGCTCATTTCTCAAAAGAAAAATTCATTGCATTGCCAATTCCCGTAATACCTCAAGATATTCAATCCAAGATTGTTTCTTTTCTTGATTTGGAGTGCAAGCAAATTGACGATTTGCTGTCCAAATCTCGTTCCAGCATTGAGGAATACAAAAAGCTCAAGCAGGCAGTTATTACGCACGCTGTAACAAAGGGCGTGCGTGGTGAGCGTGAGATGAAGGATAGCGGGGTTGAGTGGATTGGGGAGATTCCGAAAGAGTGGCGAAAAACTCAGCTGCGTCACTGTGCTACAATTAAATCTGGTATTACGCTCGGAAAAAGTTATAGCAAAGATACCGTCTTAATAGAGCGACCTTATTTAAGAGTTGCAAATGTGCAGGGCGGTTATGTTGATTTGAACGATTTGGCTACTATCGAAGTAACGCCCGATGAAGATTTGAAGTACAGACTTCATTCTGGAGACGTTCTTATGACCGAAGGCGGCGACCGTGACAAACTTGGCCGAGGTTGTGTCTGGCATGATGAAATTGAACCTTGTCTGCATCAGAATCATGTATTTGCAGTCCAAACCAATGAAACTATTTTACTTCCAGAGTTTTTGGAATATTTGACGGCTTCTGATGTTGGTCGATCCTATTTTGATGTAACGGCAATCAAAACCACAAATCTGGCTTGTACAAGTTCCAGCAAGGTTCTTGCCTTTACAATTCCGCTTCCTCCTATTGAAGAACAAACTGAAATTGTCGGTTTCATTAAGAAACGCTCTTTAGAACTGAACAAGTTAATCATGAAAAAAGAACTGTTAGTGCAAGAGTTGGAAAGCTATAAGAAAAGTTTGATCTATGAGGTTGTAACAGGGAAACGGAAGGTGTAAAATATGAGTAGTTTTATATCCATAGATTTATTGTTTTCATTTTTCACTGAGCATATTTTACCAACTATATCAAATCATCGTCGCCTAAGGATTTATGTCAAATTTACCGGCTCACTTCTAACCAATTCACTTCCTTCATTAGGTTATATTGAACTCGCTCACAACGCCGGTATGTCATTCCACGTTCCACTTTCACTTGATGTTGAAAATCACTCTAAGACATCTAAAACAATCAGAAACATCAGTCTTTTCGCGTATAAGGATAAAACATTTGTTGCTCAGTTTAAGCAATGCCAAGGTAATACCAAAAATTCTAATGAAGCCGGTGCTATTATACTAGGCGACAACGGCGCATACAGTACCACTATTTCTCCTAACAGCACAAAACGCCTACATTTGGAGTTTATGCTCAAGCAAAGAGACTTAGTTCCCGGAACGAATCAGTTTAATAAACTTTATCTTTCATACTATGATGAATGTGATAATCTTATAAGTTACTATTTGCTCGATGCTGAGGCTAATTGGATTGAGGGAACACTCGCATCTCCTAGGCAGTGGATTTCATTAAACGAATCTCGCCGAATATTACTTAATGATAAGGGGTTAAAAGATGAATTGTCCTGATGTAAATACTGCCGCAGTAACGATAAATTGGGTCACAGATATAATTGTTCCGTTGGTTTCTGCACTTATTGGTGGCCTACTGGCATTATTAGGTGTCTATATCACCCTAAAACGTGACAAAATCGAAAGACAGCTCGAAAAAGAAGAAAATGCTCGCCCGTTTTTCACTCCACTTGACCTTTGGGATTCTTCTATTATTGCATCTAATAATCATATATTCTGTTTCTCTTTAACAAATTGTTTTGATGAATCCAGTTCTGCTATTAGTGCAAATATGACAAATTCTGAAAAAACCGAATTTATTATAAACAAAATCACAATTTGTGGGAAAGATTATCGACCTTTTCGTCCAGAAATGATTTCTAAAGGGATGCTCTTTATGATAAAACTATATTATGAGGACGACCCATACAAAAATGATATTTTTATGCACATCACTGACATCAACCATAACAACCGGATTTATAAACTTGTTTGTGAAGGTGGATTTATCTGTGATTTTATTGAAATTCAAAAGGAGGTTTAACCATGCCCCTCAACACCACCGAAAAGCAGTTTGAATCGGACATTGCGGCGGCGCTGCTCTCCCCTGCCGGCGGCTACACCCGCAACGGGGATTGCTACGACCCCAAGCTGGGGCTGTTTGTGGATACCCTGATCCGCTTTGTGCAAAAGACCCAGCCCAACGAGTGGGCATTTTTTGAAAAGCAGAACCCGGTAAACCCGGTGCGGAAGTTCTGCACGACCTTTAACAATGCCTGCGATGCGGACGGGCTGCTTTCGGTGCTGCGGTATGGGTTCAAGCACCGGGGACGGCGGTTCCGGGTGTGCTATTTTCAGCCGGAGTCCGCGCTGAACCAGAAGGACGCCCAGCGCTACGCCCAAAACGAGATCACCTGCAACCGGCAGTGGTTCTACTCCGACACCACCCACAACTCGGTGGACATGGTGCTGGCGGTAAACGGTATCCCGGTGTTCGCCTTTGAACTGAAGAACCAGTTCACCGGGCAGACTGTGGAGAACGCCAAGCAGCAGTGGATGCACGACCGGGACCCCCGGGAGGTGTGTTTCCAGTTCAACAAGCGCATTCTGGGCTACTTTTGCGTAGACCTGACCGAGGTGTGGATGGCCACCCGGCTGGCAGGCAAGGACACCCGCTTTCTGCCCTTCAATCAGGGCTCTAACGGTGCCGGACGGGACGGCGGCGCAGGCAACCCGCCCAACCCCAGCGGCTACCTTACCGCCTACCTCTGGGAAGAAGTGTTCCAGAAGGACAGCATGATGGACATCCTGCAAAAGTTTATGAGCCTGCAGGGTGGCAAGACCCTGATCTTTCCCCGGTATCATCAGCTGGACGTGGTGCGCAAGCTGGTGGCAGATGTGCGGCAGAAGGGTGCCGGGCAGCACTATCTCATCCAGCACAGCGCCGGGTCGGGTAAGTCCAACTCCATTGCTTGGACGGCGTACCGTCTGGCGTCCCTGTTCAATACCGAGAACAAGCCGGTGTTTGCCAGCGTCATCGTGGTGACTGACCGCACCGTGCTGGACGCACAGCTGCAGGAGACCATCTCCGGCTTCGACCATACGCTGGGTGCGGTGGAGGCCATCGGCGAGGACAAAAACTCCGGCGATTTGCGGGATGCCATCAATAACGGCGCACGCATCATCATCACCACGCTGCAAAAGTTCCCGGTCATCTATACTGAGGTGAACAAGACCGCTGGGAAGAACTATGCCGTTATCATCGACGAAGCGCACTCCTCCCAGACCGGCACCTCTGCTTTGAAGCTGAAAGCCGCCCTTGCCGACACCGAGGACGCGCTGCGGGAATATGCCGAGCTGGAAGGCAAAGCGGAGGACGAGATCGACCCGGAGGATGTGCTGGTGAAGGAGCTGACCTCCCACGGACGGCACAAGAACCTGTCCTTCTTTGCCTTTACCGCCACCCCAAAAGCCGCCACGCTGGAGCTGTTCGGCACCGAGTACCCGGACGGCAGCCACCACCCCTTCCACATTTACAGTATGCGGCAGGCCATCGAGGAAGGGTTCATTCTGGATGTGCTGCAAAACTACATGACCTATTCCACCTGCTTCAAGATCGCCAAGACCATCCCGGACAATCCCGACCTGCCTGCCAGCCGGGCGGCAAAGCTTATCCGCAAGTACGAGGAACTGCACCCCTACAACATCAGCCAGAAGGCAAAGATCATTGTAGAGACCTTCCGGGAGACCACCAGCCACAAGATCGGCGGGCGGGGCAAGATGATGGTAGTCACCTCCTCCCGATTGGCGGCGGTGCGGTACTTCCACGAGGTCAAGCGCTATATTGCGGAGCAGGGCTATGACGATGTGCAGATCTTAGCGGCATTTTCCGGTGCCGTACCGGACGGCGGTGTGGAGTACACGGAGCAGTCCCTGAACGTCCGCGCTGACGGCAGCCACATTGCAGAGAGCCAGACCAAAAAGGAGTTTCACAACAACTTCAATGTGCTCATCGTAGCAGAAAAATACCAGACCGGCTTTGACGAACCGCTGCTCCACACCATGATCGTGGACAAAAAGCTGAAAGGCGTCAAGGCGGTGCAGACCCTCTCCCGTCTGAACCGTACCTGTCCCTGTAAAATCGACACCTTTGTGCTGGATTTTGTGAACAAGGCAGAGGACATCCGGGAGGCCTTCCAGCCGTTTTATCAGGAAACCTTTCTGGAGCAGGAGGTCAACACCGACCTCATTTATAAGACCCAGAAGGAGCTGCGGAGCTTTGCCGTCTATTCCGATGCGGACGTGGAAGCCTTTGCCAAGGAGTATTTCCGCAGCACCAAGCAGGATAAAAACGCTGTGGGCCGCATGAGCAGCGTCTTGAAGCCGGTGGCAGACCGCTACAACCAGAAAACGCAGGCCGAGCGGTACCAATTCCGTCGCCTGCTGCGCAGCCTTGTCAAGTGGTACAGCTACGTTTCGCAGGTGGCACGGATGTTCGATGAAGAGCTGCACAAGGAGAACGTATTCTGTGCCTACCTGCTCAAGCTGCTGCCGCCGGACGAGGTCTCTCCACTGGACTTGGAGGGCAAATTGCAGCTGGAGTATTACAAGCTGCAAAAGACCTTTGCCGGTGCTATTGAGCTGGAACACGCAAAGAGCGTCTACGAGCCGGTCACCCAGAAGGGCGCTCTCGGCCACGACCCCAAGGAGCCGCTGGACGAGATTATTTTGAAGATCAACGAAAAGTTCAAGGGCGAGTTCACCAACGCCGACCGGGTGCTGCTTACTGCCCTGCATGACCGTCTGCTGGCCGACCCGAAACTGGCAAAGCTGGCGCGCAGCTCCGACCCGCAGATCTTTACCGAGAGCATCTTCCCCAAGGCCTTTGACACCGCCGCACAGGACAGCTATCTTGAAGCGCAGGACACCTTCTCTTCCCTGTTTGAGGACACCAGCAAGTATAAGGCTATTATGTCGGCATTGGCAGAGTGGCTGTATGGGGAATTCCGCAAGAAGTAAAACAGTTTTCCCTTTTTATTTGCTTAAAACAGCCTGCATCCACCGGATGCAGTTCAAGGGTTTGGGTGTTCCCAACCAGTATTTTGCAGAACAAAATAAGCAGATGTATATACATCTGCATTGCTTGCGGGTTCTATGAAGCCTCTCAACGTGCTTCCCAAATTTGAAAATCATTTTGTAATCAGGACCGTCAGCTTTCAAGTTCACCTTGAAGCTGGCGGTTATTTTTCTCAGGAAGTTTTCGCATTTGCAATCGCAGCAATCGCAGCAAGCAGGGCGATTTGGTACCAACTCGCAAGTTTTTGAATCTGATTTTACAAATCCGACTTCAAAAACACTTGTTGGGCTTCACCCAAACCCGATATCCAGCACAAAATTGTGCTGGCTATGCGTCCTCGCTGACACTGAATAAGCAAATTTTCTTGGAGAAAAAATTGTTTCAGAAAAATAGACATTGATTCATTCAATATTGCATCAAACCGAAGCTATTACTTCCGGTTTTGAAGGTAAAAAGCGGAAGCATCCCTTCCGGTTTTTCCTTGGGATTCTCCTAAAATCCACTGAAAACCGGAAGGAATGCTTCCTAAAAATTTCTGCTTCATTGTGATATGCTTTCTACAAGCCTTCATCGAGCCTTGAGAACCGAATGACCGTCTGCATGAGATACCCGGTGATAACCTCGCAAGAGCGAGCCGGAAAACGCCGCTGGAAGGGGGCAGGAAATCCATGCAGAGAGAACGGCATCCAAAATTTGAAATTACGTTGATACGCAAAACCAGAACCAATAGTTCCGATTTTGCCTTGAAATTCACTTCGTATTTTTTAAAAACCGGAACTACCAGTTCCTAAAAATAAAATTTACGACGTGATACAATTTTTTCGATGGTTTGCGGTAGAAAACCGGAAGCACTACTTCCGCTTTTTTACACCCCAAAACCGGAGGTACGACCTCCTAAAAAATCCACTATAAATGTGTTATTCTAATTTCAGAGCCTTCATCGAACCTTGAAAATCACATGACCGTCTGCATGGAATACCCGGCGAAGAGCCCTTATGAGGACGAGCCGGAAAACGCCGCTGGAAAGGGGCAGAAACACCATACAGAGAGAACGGCGTAAGAACAATGATATTCTATTTCATTTCAGAAAGGATGGTTTGCCTATGACAAAACTGAACCAGCTTAAAATCGATCCGGAGTTCCAGAATCGAATCAACCCTCCGTCGTTTGAGGAAACCCACCAATTGGAAATGAACATCCTCAAAGAAGAATGTGTACTGAATCCGATCATCACGTGGAACGGCTATAAAGCCAAGCGGGATTCCCGTATCACAGATTCGTATTCTTCGCCTCCAAAGGGCAATGAGTTTATAACGACCTTCAAGCAAGACATTCAGGGGCATAAGAAAGGACTCAACAAGGAAGAAAAGCAGAATCTCAAGGATGCCGTCAAGAGCATCTATTCCCCTCGCCGTTTGGCAGATGGCGAAGCCATGATGTGCGAGATTCAGGGAGCGCAGGAGGATTTTGTCCGGCGGTGGGAAATGTGCTTTCGTGAATACCCGGATATTCTTACCGAACCGAAGAACAATGAGAAACTGCTGATTTTTATCGACCGTGCCAGTCGGTATCTTCAGACGGTAAAAGGTCATCTGAACAATGATGGAAACCAAAACTCTCAAACGGTTTAGCACTAATTCGGATGTGAAAATGGAGGTGAATTCCATTTCGGATTACTTGAAACCCAATATGCCACTGCCGCAATATCTGCCCTATGCCCGCTTTCTGCTGGATACAGACCTGAGCCACACGGCAAAGCTTCTCTACACCCTGCTGGACCGGGCTACAAGGAAATGGAGTTGCCTATTGAATAATTTTCATCGTACAAAAAACAATCCCAACCCTTCGCAATGCTCTACGCCCACACTTGATGAATGGAGCGCATTCGCAACCTTTCTAGCCGATGTAATCGAGAAGTACGCATCGGTCTTGGAAATAGACAACGCCGTATCCTCAACCAACAACAAAAATCGACAAGATACGGTTGATGCCGCTCTTGCATCATGATATAATTTTCTTGTAATATTTGTCCCAACACAATGGTAAGATCTTCCCCTCAACTGTATTACATACACGGAACGAGGTGCTTAAAATGAATCGACCAGATGACTCTCCTAAAAATTCCATCCTCATTTACACCACAGAAGATGGCCTGACCAAAATTGACACCACCTTTGACGGTGACACCGTCTGGCTTTCCATTGACCAGATGGCCGAGTTGTTCCAACGTGACAAATCCACAATTTCCCGTCACATCAAAAACATTTTTGCAGAGGGTGAGCTTGAACGAGATTCAGTTGTTGCAAAATTTGCAACAACTGCCGCAGACGGAAAGACCTATCAGGTCGAATTCTACAATCTTGACGTCATTATTTCTGTTGGTTATCGTGTCAAATCCAAACGAGGCACACAGTTCCGTATCTGGGCAACTGGCATTTTGAAAGAATATATGCGCAAGGGATTTGCGCTGGATGACGAACGCCTGAAAAATCTGGGCGGCGGTGGATATTTCAAAGAGCTGTTAGAACGCATCCGTGACATCCGTGCTTCCGAAAAAGTGTTTTATCGTCAGGTTCTGGAAATCTATGCAACCAGCATTGACTACGACCCAAAAGCAGAAATCTCCGTCCAGTTCTTCAAAAAAGTCCAGAATAAAATTCATTATGCCATCCACGGTCAGACTGCCGCCGAGGTCATTTACAACCGTGCAGATGCCGAAAAGGAATTTATTGGTCTGACCACTTTTGCAGGAAACCAGCCCACTTTACGAGAAGCTACTATTGCCAAAAACTATCTGAACGAGAAAGAGCTTCGTGCTATGGGGCAGTTGGTTTCCGGTTATCTGGATTTCGCTGAGCGTCAGGCAGAACGTGAACAGCCCATGACAATGCAGGATTGGGCAAACCACCTTGACCGCATTCTGACAATGAGCGGTGAGCAGCTTCTTGTTGGCAAGGGCAGTGTGACCCACAAGCAGGCAGTGGACAAGGCTACTACCGAATATCGGAAATACAAGGCTAAAACCCTCAGCGATGTGGAGCAGGATTATCTGGATTCCATTAAGTATCTGGAGCAGAAAATAGACAAAGAATAACCGCTTTGTGAGGTTTTCTTATGCCACAGGAAAAGATAAAGGTTTACACTTACACCCGTGTTTCCACGGCCATGCAGATCGATGGCTATTCGCTGGATGCACAGAAAGCTCGCATGAAAGCCTACGCAGACTTCAACGACTACCAGATCGTCGGCGAATATGAGGATGCCCGTGCAAAGAAGCAGGCTATCGAAGCGGATAAAATCACAGGCGATAACATTTACAAAGTTCTCGTCTGCTTTGAAAAGCTCTACAATGTGATGAATCCCCTTGAACGCAAAAAGCTGATGGAACATCTGATTTCCGAAATTCAGATCTACCCGGAGCGTCAGCCCAACGGTCAGTGGCTCAAATCCATCAAATTCCGACTGCCTATCGTTGAAAGCGATATTGATCTGTGTTTGGACAATGAAAGTCATACCGAGATTGTGAGTTGTTATACCAAAACGATGTAACAAACGCAACCCTCAAGCCATGTGGAATGTGTCATCGCACTTTCCAAGGGCGAGATCGACTCCTGAAAAGGGATGCACTGAAGTACTTTAAGATGATATAAATTCAAACCACGGTTCGTTGGAGCGTTATGCTCTCTGCGAGCCGTGGTTTTCCCTCGCTCAAGCTGCCCAATAACAAAAAACGGTCGGAGTTACTCGTCAGGCAACTCCGACCGTTTTGTTTCTCTTCTTATTCCTCTTCGTCCCTGGCCCAGTGATAGGCGCAGCGGACGGCCTTATTCCAGCCCTTGATGCGCTTGGTGCGTTCCTCTTCCGAGATGGCCGGGCGGAACACGCGGTCCACCGACCAGTTGCGGGTGATGTCCTCGGCGGACTGCCAGTAGCCTACGGCGAGGCCGGCCAGATAGGCCGCGCCCAGCGCCGTCGTTTCCACGCAGCGGGGGCGCTTGACT
>ERZ791897.1027-NODE-1027-length-14782-cov-4.039316_pt1 | contig 14782 bp, 16 predicted proteins | sample MGYA00510152_ERZ791897 | MGnify/ENA primary metagenome ERZ791897 (study PRJEB30046, sample SAMN00792050) | human gut metagenome | study: EMG produced TPA metagenomics assembly of the A metagenome-wide association study of gut microbiota in type 2...
CCTAATTCATTTCGAACTGCTTTTTCACCTCTAACATGAACTCGGCGCACGCCAATTTTTTGACGTGAGCCTTTTTTCTATTGAAGCTGAGTTTTTTCCCATTATTTGGCATAAAAAAATCCCTAGTATTTAAATGGAAAATAATAGAGAATTCATTAAAAAAAGATTAGATAATTGGCCGATAAAGACCAATAACTTTACCTAAGATAGTTATATAATCGAAATAAAAAGGTTCTAGCGCATCGTTTTCTGGTTGTAAACGATAGCGCCCATCTTCTTTAAAGAAACGTTTACAGGTTGCTTCGTTTTCTTCGGTCATTGCAATCACGATATCCCCATTTTGAGCTGTAGGTTGTTTTTTAACGATGACTTGGTCGCCGTCTAAGATGCCAATATTGATCATACTTTCACCGCGAATTGTCAACATAAACAAGTCTTGAGCCGAATCAAAACCAGGTGGCAGTGGAAAATAATCAGTAGTTTCTTCAACTGCTAATATAGGATTGCCAGCAGTAACCGTTCCAACTACGGGAATTTTAGTTAGTTTTTCTTGGATTCCTAAACTTTGTCGACCTTGTTTGGTAACTTCAATAGCTCTAGGTTTAGTAGGATCCTTTTGCAAGTAACCTTGTTCTTGTAAACGTGCTAAATAGCCATGAACCGTTGATGTGGATGACAAATTAACCGCTTCACCGATTTCACGAACAGTAGGGGGATAGCCTTTTTGATTGACATAATTATAGATGAATTCTAAAATAGCCAATTGACGTCGTTGTACAATTTTAGACATCACGATACCTCACTTAATTATTGATAGTTTGATTTTAGCATAATTTTGCATAAAATTCAAACTGATGTTCGTTTGAAATCCTTGTTTTTTTAGGCAATTTTGGGTATTATTAGGTATGATTAAAATTGAGAGTAAAGGAGAATTAATTAATGGAAAATGGTATTCCTAAGGATTTGATTGAACGCATCAATGAATTAGCTAAAAAAAAGAAAACAACAGGTTTAACACCCAAAGAAACTAGTGAACAACAACGTTTACGCGAAACATATTTGGCGATGTTTAGAGAAAATTTCCGTAGTCATGTTGAAATGCTTCAAGTGTATGATAAAAATGGGAAAGAAGTTACACCTAAAAAGGTCAAAGATATTCAAAGAAAACGTGGTTTACGGGACGATTAATTTAGCTTTTTTACGTGAAGTTCTTTATTTTTTCGTATTTCTTGTGTAAAATTATTTAATGAACTGTATAGATTAGAAAGGAGTAAGAGATATGTCAACTGGAATTTGGACTTTGATTGTGATTATTGCTTTAGTTGGTGGTTTTGCAGCCGGATTTTTTGCAGCACGTAAGTACATGGAAGATTACTTAAAGAAAAACCCACCATTCAATGAACAAATGTTGAAGCAAATGATGATTCAAATGGGGCAAAAGCCATCTGAAAAGAAGCTTCATCAAATGATGACAACAATGAAAGCAAACTATGGCAAAAAGTAGTTGCCAAAGCGTCCAAGAATCATCTTCTTGGACGTTTTTTAATGCAAAATAAAAAAAGCAAGAAAAAATCTTGCTTTAATTTATTTTTGTTTAGCAGGATCGATGTAAACAAAATTAGGATCGATTTGTTGATCAAGTCTGTGGAAGGCTTCTTCCATTTGAGCGATGACTTCTTGTTGAACTTCATCACTTGATTTAGTTGTCTTTGCAATTGTGATAGGGTCACCAAATGCCAAGGTAGTCTTTTTACGCGACAATAGACCTTTAAACGTCAAAGGTCCTTGATAAACGACAGGAACGATAGGTACCTTAGCCATTTTGGCAATTAAGACAACGCCACCTTTCATTTGCTGGGAGTGTCTAGTTCCAGAAGGAAACATGATTAAAGAAATATCACGCTTCTTAAGCCATTTAACAGGGGTTTTGATAACAGATGGACCCGGTTTTTTACGATCAACTGGAAAGGCATTTGCATGAACTAGGATATAGCGTAAGATAGGATTTTTAAAAAGTTCTTCTTTAGCCATAAAGCAAAATTTTTTAGGTGCTGCTCCTAAGGCAAAATAAATCGGATCAAACCATGTACGATGAGGCCCGACTAGGATATAATTTCCTTGAGGTAATTTTTCTTTATTTAAGATACGTGGTTTACCATTAATTAAGTAAACGAACACGCGTGCAACTGCACGAATAAATGTATAAAACATACGAGTATCCTTTCTAAAACGTATTACAGTCTAAGTATGCCTAATTTGAAGGAAACTTGCAAGTAGCAAACTAAGAAAAGTAGGAAATAAAATGCAACAAAATTTAATTTTACCAGGTGAACGCATCGATGAATTATATGCCAATCAAGTCAAAATTATTCAAAGTCCAGAAGTCTTTTCTTTTTCTTTAGACGCTGTTTTGTTGGCTTACTTTGCACAACCAATCAAAAAAGCACAGGGACAAGTTGTCGATTTGTGTGCAGGAAATGGAGCTGTTGGACTATTTTTGAGTACAAAAACAAATGCTCATATTAAGATGATTGAGATTCAACCACGCTTAGCACAGATGGCACAAAGAAGTGTACTTTTAAATGAGCTTAGTACACAAATTGAAGTCTTGAATTTTGATTTAAATGATGCTTATCAATATTTAAAAAAAGACAGTATTGATACAGTTACGTGTAATCCGCCATATTTTGAAAATTTACCGGATAGCAAAAAGAATCCTAATGAACATTTGGCCTTGGCACGTCATGAAATTACGGTAACGTTAGCACAAGTAATCGAAAAGATGAGCGGTTTGCTTAAGATGGGAGGTAAATGTTATTTGGTCCACCGTCCGCAACGTTTATTAGAAATTTTAGATGAGATGCGCAAACAACGCTTAGCTCCTAAAAAGATTCAATTAGTTTATCCTAAAGCTAATAAAGAAGCTAATATGGTGTTAATCGAAGCTATCAAAGATGGTAGACCAGGAGGTGTTCGCTTCTTAGAACCATTAATCGTTTACGAGCAAAACGATGAGTATACGGCTATGGTAAAGGAAATTTTATATGGAAACTAAAAAATATTATGTTTATGTTTTGTGTTGTAGCGATCAAACACTTTATACCGGGTTTACGACTGATGTGACTAAGCGCTTAGCGGTACACAATGCGGGTAAAGGAGCTAAGTATACTAAAACTAGACGCCCATTACATTTATTATATTTTGAAGAATTTGTTGATAAATCACAAGCCTTAAAAGCCGAATATGCCTTTAAACGGTTAACACGAATACAAAAAGTGGCTTATTTAAGGGATAAAGGGGTTAAATTACCTTTAAAAAAATAATAAAGAAGCTAAAAACTTAGCTTTTTAGGCTAGTAAGATGGTACAATTGATAATGTATCTTGAATGGATAAATTTACAAGAATCAGTGAAATAAATTGGAGGAATTGTAGAGATGAAATTTATCGCTTTTAATGTTCGCGATGACGAACGACAATATTTTGAGACTTGGATTAAGGAAAATCAAATCGAAGTTGATTTGTATACAGATGAAATAACCCCAGATAACCTAGATTTAGTAAAGGGATATGATGCAGTTATTGCTTTACAGCCTAACGAATATCCAAAAGAGTTTTTCAGTAAGTTTGCTGAATTTGGCGGTAAGGTCTTTTCAATTCGTAATGTAGGTGTAGATAACATTGATTTAGAGGCAGCAGCTCAAAATAATATCCCGGTTACTAATGTACCCGCTTACTCACCAAATGCAATCGCAGAGTTTTCAGTAACCTTGTTATTGCAGTTATTACGTAATACTGAAATTTTCGAGAAGCGAATGCAAGCCAATGACTATCGTTGGGCACCATACGTAGGTAAAGAAATTCACGATTTAACTGTGGGAATCTTGGGAACAGGACGGATTGGACAAGCTGCTATTCAAATTTATAAAGGATTTGGTGCAAAGATTGTGGCCTTTGATCCTTATCATAACCCTGAATTAGAAAAAGAAGACATCTATGTTGACTCTAAAGAAGAGTTATATGCTAAAGCTGATGTAATTTCTTTACACATGCCAGCTACTAAACAAGATGAACACATGATTGATCAAGATGCTATTGCTTTGATGAAAGACGGTGTTTATATTATCAATACGGCTCGTGGAAGTTTAATTGATACTAAGGCATTGTTAGCAGCTTTGAAGTCAGGTAAAATTGCAGGAGCAGGATTGGATACTTATGAATATGAAAATCCTATTTTTAATCATGATTTACGTGGCCAAAAAATTGAAGACGAATTGTTTAATGAGTTGGTGTCTTTGGATAACGTCTTGGTAACACCACACGTAGCGTTTTATACACAAACAGCCGTTAAAAATATGGTAACTGTTGCTTTAGATAGTGCTAAATCAGTGATTGAAACCGGTAGTGCGGCTACTTTAGTAAAAAAATAATAGATTTAAAAATAGTTTCCAAGTTGGGAAACTATTTTTCTTTGGAAAATTTTAATGCTAGCCGTTGCAATCAAAGCTAGATTAAAGTATAATATTAAAGGCACTGTTATGTGCCAATTCACACCTTATGCGATAGACGAATGGGTGCTTATCTTAGATGAGTTGTTTGTCAATTGAACATAGGGGAGGAAAATCAAAAACTATATTATTCGGAGGTAAATTGTAATGGCAGTTATTACCATGAAACAATTACTTGAAGCTGGTGTACATTTTGGTCACCAAACACGTCGTTGGAACCCTAAGATGAAGAAATATATCTTCACAGAACGTAACGGTATCTACATTATCGACTTACAAAAGACTGTTAAGTTGATTGATGATGCATATGACTTCATGAAAGATGCCGCTGCAGATAACGGGGTTGTTTTATTTGTTGGTACAAAGAAACAAGCTCAAGATGCAGTTGCTGAAGAAGCAAAGCGCGCTGGTCAATACTTTGTAAACCATCGTTGGTTGGGTGGTACTTTAACAAACTGGAACACAATCCAAAAACGTATCAAGCGTTTGAAAGAAATCAAGGCAATGCAAGAAGATGGCACATTTGAACGTCTTCCTAAAAAAGAAGTGGCTTTATTATTGAAGCAATTAGAACGTCTTGAAAAATTCCTTGGCGGTATCGAAGACATGCCTCGCATTCCTGATGTATTGTTCATCGTAGACCCACGCAAGGAACGTATCGCAGTTAAGGAAGCTCAAAAGTTAAACATTCCTATCGTTGCTATGGTTGATACAAACGCTGACCCAGATGAAATCGACGTTAAGATTCCATCTAATGATGATGCAATTCGTGCCGTACGTTTGATTACAGCTAAGATGGCTGATGCTGTTATCGAAGCAAACCAAGGTGAAGAAAATGCACCTGTAACAGAAGAATCATTCGGCGCAGGTAACGAAGAAGTTGAATCAATCGAAGACATCGTTGAAGCCGTTGAAGGCAAAAACGATAGCGTAGATGCTGAATAGTTAATAAACTTAGGCTGTCTTAGATATTAGGCAATTGGGCCTTGCGTCTTAGACAGCCTTTTTTAAAAAATAAATTCAAGGGAGGCCATTAAACTATGGCAAAAATTACTGCTGCTCAAGTAAAAGAATTACGTGATAAGACAGGCGTTGGTATGATGGACGCTAAGAAAGCTTTAGTTGCTGTTGACGGTGACATGGATAAAGCTATCGATTTCTTACGCGAAAAAGGTATCGCTAAAGCTGCTAAAAAAAGCGATCGTATCGCTGCTGAAGGTTTAGCAAATGTTGCTGTTGCTGGTAACTTTGCAGCTATTGTTGAAGTTAACGCTGAAACAGACTTCGTTGCACAAAATGATCAATTTAAGGAACTCGTAAAGCATGTTGCTGAACTTATTGTTGCTAATAAACCAGCAGACGTTGAAGCTGCATTAGCAATGCCAACTCAAGGTGGTACTTTAAACGATGAAATCATCGAAGCAACTCAAGTTATCGGTGAAAAGATTACTTTCCGTCGTTTTGAATTAGTAGAAAAGACAGATTCTCAAAACTTTGGTGCATACTTGCACATGGGTGGCAAGATTGCTGCTTTAGTTGTAACAGAAGGTGCTGATGAAGCAACTGCAAAAGATGTTGCAATGCATGTTGCTGCTATCAATCCTAAGTATGTAAACCGCGATCAAGTTCCTGCTGAAGAAGTAGAACATGAAAAAGCTGTTTTAACAGAAGAAGCAAAGAACGAAGGTAAGCCAGAAAATATTATCGAAAAAATGGTTGAAGGTCGTTTGAACAAATTCTTTGCAGAAATCACTTTGGATGCACAAGCATTTGTTAAAGATCCAGATCAAACAGTTGCTAAGTATGTAGCTTCCAAGAATGGTTCTGTTATTTCCTTCATCCGTTATGAAGTAGGCGAAGGTATCGAAAAGAAAGAAGATAATTTCGTAGAAGAAGTTATGAGCCAAGTTAGAGGTTAATAACAAATAAAGCTCCAACAATCGTTATTGGTTGTTGGGGCTTTTTTGGTGTGAGGAAAAAGACGGATACTTATAATTGCTAAAAAGACCTGGCCAATCATATGAGATTGACCAGGTCTTTTGGCTTATTTTTTATCTTGTTGGGCTAGCTGTTGAGCATAACGTTTATTGCCTCGATAGAGCTCTACTATTGTCCAAATTAATAACAAGATAATAGCAACAATTAAAATATATGCAATGTTATGTGCTAAAGTTAATTCACTAGCTGTAGGATTGTCGCCAAAGAACCCAGCAATTGAATCAGGAAGATTACGCAAGTTGAGGTAGGTCAAAGCGATAACAGAGATCCAACCTAAAATTTTAATCCATACAGGATTTTTAAATCGTTTACCCATTTCAACTTCATTACTTGTCATAATTAACAACGGTAGCATACAAAATGGTAAAGCAAAGGCTAAAAAGACTTGCGAATTGTTCATTAAATTATTTAAAGCTTCATGTTCTTTAACAGTACTTTGACCAGAAGATAAAACGACACAAATTAAAACAGGAATAACTGATAAAAGACGAGTTAATAAACGACGTGCCCACATTGGCATTCGCATGTGAATGAATCCTTCCATGATAACTTGTCCTGTTAACGTACCGGTAATAGTAGAATTTTGACCAGAGGCAAGTAAAGCAATCGCAAACAAAGTTGATAAAATGCCTGATTTGGCAACGCTGATTAAAACACCATTACTTAAAGTTGAAGTATCGGACAATGCTTCATATAATCCGAAAAATGAAGGATCTTTAACGGCCCCGCTTTTGAAAACTGCAACCCCCATGATAAGCAACAAGCAGTTAACAATAAAAGCAGCAGTTAATTGGATGTTTGAATCCCATGTAGTGAAACGAACAGCAGAAGCAACATCGTCTTCATTATCATGGTTAATTTTACGTGTTTGCGAAACTGCAGAATGTAGATATAGGTTATGTGGCATAACAGTTGCTCCGATAATTCCTAAAGCACCAGAAATAGGTGTCATACCACGGATTTCTGGTGAAGATGAAAAGGTATCTGCGGTAGGAATAAAGCCTTTAAAGACAGCACCCCAATCAGGATTTGAGAGTGCAACTTGATAAATAAAGACAAATAAGATTACTAAAATTAAAGCTACAACTAAAGCTTCGATTTTTCTAAAGCCAACTTTAGTTAATAATAAGAGAATAAAAACATCTAAAACAGTAATAAAGACAGCATAAACAAGTGGAATATCAAATAATAAATATAGTGCGATAGCCGCCCCGATAACCTCAGCGATATCTGTAGCCATAATTGCCAATTCAGTCATAATCCATAATAAGATTCCAAGTGCTTTACCAGTACGTGCCCGAATGGCTTGGGCTAAATCCATCTGGGTCACAATTCCAAGTTTGGCTGCCATGTATTGTAAAAGCATCGCAATCAAACTTGATATTAAGATCACAGACATTAGCAAGTATTGAAAATTTTGTCCCCCAGTAATTGAAGTTGACCAGTTACCAGGATCCATGTAACCCACAGCTACTAGAGCGCCTGGTCCGGAGTAAGCAAATAAAGTTTTCCAAAAGCCTTTACCCTTAGGAACTTCGACGGTTCCATTGATTTCTTCTAGCGAGCGCCCGTTGGCATAAGAAATCATTTTATGTTTATTGTGTTTTTGTGCAGTACTCACAATAAATTTCCACCTTTCTTTTTTCTTTCCAATAGGTATTGTACACCTTATTAAGCATAATGAAAAGTATTTTTAGGTATACCTTAGAAAATATCTCTTTAAACTAAAAAAATTAATAAAATTGTGAAATTTTAGTAGATATTTCTACACAGATTAAAGTTTTTTTTAGGTATAATATAATATAGAAAAGAAAGGAAGGATTTTTTTGGATAGTCGTTACTTGTTGTTATTTTTTGACCAAAATCAATTACGTCGTCCAAAGACTATTTGGCAGTTATTGACCGCCAAACTAACAACATCAACTTTATATGGTGGTTTACGCTACGATTTATTAAGTTATATCAAGACGCCACTTGAGATGAACGCATTGCAATATGAAAAGTCTTTACAAGAATTAATAGCTAAAGGATGGTTAAAAGTAAACGAAGAACAGTATTTGTTGACTGCTGCAGGATTACAACAAAAGAAACATTTTTTTGCTACACATCCATATCTTTGTTTAACACAACCAGGATTATTTGCACATATTGATTTACAATTATGGAATGCACGATTGTTATTAGTTGTTCAGGCTGTTTCGGAATTATGTCATCAAAACGCACATTATTATCCATGCGTTGAAGATGTTTTTGTTCAAGCTACTATCAAGCATTGGTTTAAACAAATTGGTAAAGAAAATGCTTGTGCTATTATTAAGGAAAGTCTTAATGAATTTTTAAAAGCACAGGATATAAAACAGGCAACAATTTTTAGTGCGCAACTTGTAGGCCATGAATTTAGTGGTTTTACTAAGCAACAAATTGCACAACAATTTCTATTATCACCAGCAGAAGTGAGTTTTATTTGGTCAGATTTGGCTAGTGGATATGCATACTTTTTACAAACACATTATCCAAAAGCAAAAGTGTTATTAGATGGTGTTTTCAAAGTAAACATTTTATCTGCTAGTGCACAAGAAACATTTAATCTATTTAAACAAGGTGTCAGTTTAAATCAAATTGCGCAAATAAAAAAAGTTAAAGTAAGTACAGTACAAGAGCATCTATTGAATGCTGCTATTTTAAGTCCGGATTTTGACTTTGATGTTTTTTTAAATAAACAAATACGCCTTTTTTTGATAAAACATCTAGGTTCTGATATAGATGCTTGGAATTATCAAAAAGTTGCTGAAAAAATTGACTTTTTTAGATTTAGATTGTATGAAATTGAAAAAAGTAAGGAGCGTAATGCATATGGGGAAACTTGAAGATTTTTTACAAAAAAAATACGGTTATCCCGATTTTAAAGATGGACAAAAACAAGTTATTCAGGCATTATTAGCCCAGCAAAATACTTTGGCGTTACTCGCAACTGGAACAGGCAAATCTTTATGCTATCAGTTTTATGGGAAATATACTAAACAAAGAGTTTTGATTATTTCGCCTTTACTATCTTTGATGCAAGATCAAGTTGAGCAAATGCGATACAATGGTGAAAAAAGAGTGATTGCATTAAATTCAATGTTAACAGCATCTCAAAGAAAGATAGTGTTACAACATCTTAAACAGTATCAATATGTATATTCATCTCCTGAAATATTGCAAAATCAAGAGGTAATGCAAGCATTAAGAAAGTTAAAATGGGGCTTGTTAGCTATTGATGAAGCACATTGTATTTCGCAATGGGGACCAGACTTTAGACCAGATTATTTGCAATTAGGAAATTTAAGAAAAAAATTAGCTAATCCATTGACGCTAGTATTAAGTGCCACAGTAACACCTAAAATTCAAATAGATATTATTGAAACTTTAGCATTCGATACAAAACCAACGATTATAAAAAGAAGTGTTAATCGTGAAAATATTTATTTAGCATGTGAAAAATATCCATCTGAAAAACAAAAAGCAGACAGATTATTAACCTTAGTTGCTAGTTTGACAGGACCAGGACTGATTTATTTTTCAAGTAAAAAGAAAGCCAATGAGTTTAGTGACTTAATTCGAACTGATTTAAAATTGCCTTGTAGTGCTTATCATGCTGATTTGGAATTAAGTGAACGTTATAAAATACAACAACAATTTATCAAAAATCAATTACAAGTAGTTTGTGCAACTAGTGCCTTTGGTATGGGGATCAACAAAAAAGATATTCGCTATGTCATCCACTATCACCTGTCAGCTAATGTTGAAAGTTATCTACAAGAAATTGGTCGAGCAGGGCGTGATGGAAAAGAAAGTTTGGCCTTATTGTTGTATACTCCTAATGATATTGATTTGCAAAGAAAATTAAGTCTAGATACAATTCCAGACAAGGTAGAGATAGCCAATTATTATTGCCATCCAATGACGGCAACGTTAACTTTTAAGCAAGAATTGCTAAAATATTATTATGATAGGCATTATAAGCTTGATGAAGTAATGGCTTTATTTGAGCAAAGATTAAATGTTAAAAGAAGTGATTTAAGTGCGATGCAGTCTTATATAGACTATCAAGGATGCAAGCGCCAATATCTATTGAAATATTTTGGTGAAACAAAAGATGTAAAGCATGATGAGAGATGCTGCCAAGTAAAAGGGAGTATAGATATGACAAAATTCAATGATGTCAGTGTTAAAATGAGAGAAAAACTTTTAATACCAAGTTATTCGGAGATTTTAGCACAAATTTTTGCTATTTGAATATTAAATATGAGAATAGCTATCACTAGGCATGCTCTTTGTTTTGAATGTTTTTTATGGTAGAATACCATATAGCACCGTTGATATGGAGGAAAGTTTATGAGTCAAAAAGATGATCGTCATACCAAAAAACCTTGGGAAAATACATTTGATGATGAAAAAGATGACCAAGGGAATTATTCGCGGACAGCTAGTCGTAAAAGTTCACATAAAAATACCGTTTTAACAACCTCACTTTTAATAGGTTTTGTTGCAATAATTGTTGCTACAATTGCACTGTACTTTATCTCACAAAAAACAGCAAGTCAGTCTTTTGATGACAACGGCAATGTCAAAGTTGTAACTTCTACTGGAAAGAAGAGTTCAAAAAAGGAGGCGGAAAGCTCTAAGGCTGAAAGTTCTAGTCGACAAGATGAAAACACTAGTGAAAGTGCTACTGAAAGTAGTCAAGAACAAGCAAATTCTTCTAGTCAACAAGAAGAACAAAGCTCATCTGCAAGTACAGCTGAATCGACACAAGACCAAGAGGGACAATATGTTACCGTACAAGCAGGTCAAGGCTTGTATCGTGTCGCTACTAATAATGGTTTAACAGTTGACGAGTTACTTAAATTAAACCCAGGTCTAACAGCTAATTCGACCTTAACTCCAGGGCAACAGTTGAGAATTAAATAGTTAGATTTAAGGAGATATGATGATGGATAAGATACAAATTGCAATTGATGGCCCAGCTTCTGCAGGTAAAAGTACAGTTGCAAAGTTAGTTGCGAAACAAATGAATTACGTATATTGCGATACAGGGGCAATGTATCGTGCTGTAACGTGGGCTGCGTTGCAAAAAGGTATTGCGTTAGATGACGATGTAGCCTTGGGACAATTGTTAGAAAAGATTACAATTAGCTTTCAAGCTGCCAAACCAGAACAAAAGGTCTTTGTTGATCAAAGCGAAGTTACTAAAGAGATTCGTATGCCTGAGGTTACTAATAATGTTTCGTTAGTAGCCGCTCAACCAAGTGTCCGCGCGTATTTAACAACAAAGCAACAAGAAATTGCACAAGCTGGCGGAATTGTGATGGATGGACGAGATATTGGAACAACTGTCTTGCCTAATGCACAGGTTAAGATTTTTTTGGTGGCAAGTGTTAAACAAAGAGCGCTACGTCGATACAAAGAAAATCAACAAAAAGGTATAAATACACCATTAGATGTTTTAGAAGATGAGATTGCTAAACGTGATTATAAAGATTCGCATCGTGAAGTTTCTCCTTTAGTGAAGGCTAAAGATGCAATTTTACTGGATACAACGTCGTTAACAATTGAGCAAGTTGTCGAAGAAATTACAAAAATTATTAAAAATAAAATCGAAATAATGTAATTATAACTGGAATTATTGAATAAAATAGGTTAAAATTATTTTAGAGTTAGTCGTTAAGGAGGACATAGTCCATGAGTGAATCAGAAAATAACAAGGATTTATTAGAAGCTTTGAATAGTGTTAAGCCAGTTAATGTTGGCGATGTGGTTAAAGGTGAAGTTTTAGCCTTTGATGACTCAAAGCAAGTTATCGTCGGAATTGAAGGCACAGGTGTTGAAGGTGTTGTTCCAGCACGTGAACTTAGTGTCAAGACAGATAATGTCGAAGATGAAATTAAGGTTGGAGATATCTTAGATTTAGTCGTTATTTCTAAGATTGGTTCTGACAAGGAAGGCGGTAGCTACTTGTTGTCACAACGCCGCTTAGAAGCTCGCAAAGTATGGGGCGAAATCGAAAGCAAATTTGAAGCAGGTGAAAAAATTGTTGCACCTGTAACACAAGTTGTTAAGGGCGGTTTAGTTGTTGACGCTGGTGTTCGTGGTTTTGTTCCTGCATCTATGGTTTCAGATCATTTTGTTGAAGATCTTAGCCAGTTTAAGGGTCAAGAACTTGAACTTAAGATTGTTGAAATTGAACCAAGCGAAAATCGTTTAATTCTTTCTCATAAAGAAATTGCACAAGCTAAGCGTGAAGAAAAACGGCAAGCTGTTTTGAATAGTTTAGCTGCAGGTGATGTAGTTGAAGGAAAAGTTGCACGTTTAACTAATTTTGGTGCATTTATTGATTTGGGCGGTGTTGATGGTTTAGTACACGTTTCTGAAATTTCATTTGAACGCATTGGTAAACCAGCCGATGTTTTACAAGTTGGTCAAGATGTAAAAGTTAAGGTTTTAGCGGTTGATCCACAAGAAGATCGAATTTCACTTTCAATTAAACAAACATTGCCACAACCATGGGACAACATTCAAGAAAAAGTTGCGGAAGGTGATGTAGTTGAAGGGACCGTTAAACGTTTAACAAGCTTCGGTGCTTTTGTAGAAGTTTTCCCAGGTGTTGAAGGTTTAGTTCACATTTCACAAATTTCTCATAAGCATATTGCAACACCAAATGAAGTTTTAACTTCTGGTCAAATTGTTAAAGCAAAAGTTTTAGGTGTAAATGCACAAGAACATCGTTTAGCATTATCTATTAAAGCTTTGCAAGAAAAACCAGCAGTTAAAAAAGAAGAAGCTCCAGTTCAAGACGAAGAACCAGTTGAATTTCCTGAAGAAGAAAAGGGATTTACTTTAGGTGATATCGTTGGAGAAGAATTAAAAGATTAATTTAATTAGTGATAAATAACTAAACTGACCCAGAAGTTACTTGCCTTTGGGTCAGTTTTTTGTTAAAAATAAAAGATAGATAAAATAAGAAAGTGAGGCGTTGCTAGTTGGCAAATCCAGTAGTGGCAATCGTAGGACGACCTAATGTTGGTAAATCAACTGTTTTTAATCGAATTGCTGGTGAGCGCATTTCAATTGTTGAAGATATTGCCGGCGTGACTCGTGATCGTATTTACGCACAAAGTGAATGGTTAGGCCAACCATTTAACTTAATTGATACCGGTGGGATTGATATTGGAGATGAACCATTTTTAACCCAGATTACGGAACAAGCAAAAATTGCAATTGATGAAGCTGATGTAATTGTATTTGTTGTTAGTGGACGTGAAGGGGTCACAGATGCAGATGAAAAAGTTGCGCGTATCCTGTATCAAACCGATAAACCAGTAATTTTGGCTGTTAATAAAATTGATAATCCTGAATTACGTACAGAAATTTATGATTTTTATAGCTTAGGTTTTGGAGATCCCATAGCAATTTCTGGAACTCACGGAATTGGAACAGGAGATTTACTTGATCGGATTTGTAAAGAATTCCCTGTTAAAGGTGAAGCCAGTGAAGATAATTCAATTAAATTTAGCTTTATCGGCCGACCTAATGTTGGTAAATCTTCATTAGTTAATGCTATTTTAGGCGAAAATCGTGTAATCGTATCAAACGTTGAGGGAACGACTCGTGATGCAATCGATACTCGATTTGTGACTGAGGATCAAACAGAATTTACAATGATTGATACAGCCGGAATTCGTAAACGGGGCAAGGTTTATGAGTCAACCGAAAAATATTCAGTTTTACGTGCAATGCGCGCAATAGATCGCTCAGATGTAGTTTGTGTGGTTTTGAATGCTGAAGAGGGAATCAGAGAACAAGACAAACATGTTGCTGGCTATGCACACGAAGCAGGACGTGGTATTATCATTGTTGTTAATAAATGGGATACTTTGAAAAAAGATAATCATACAATGAAAGAATTCGAAACCAAAATTCGCCAAGAGTTTCAATATCTAAGTTATGCTCCGATTATTTTTGTTTCTGCTAAGACACATCAAAGATTGGAAAACCTGCCTAGTTTGATTAAGAAGGTAAATGATAATCACGCACGACGAGTATCTTCAGCTGTATTAAATGATGTTGTGATGGATGCTATTGCACATAATCCAACTCCAACCGATAATGGCAAACGATTGCGTGTTTATTATGCAACTCAGGTTGCGGTAAAACCTCCAACGTTGGTGGTTTTTGTCAATGATCCAGAATTAATGCATTTTTCATATGAACGTTTTTTAGAAAATCAAATTCGAAC
>ERZ791897.1030-NODE-1030-length-14747-cov-8.785530_pt1 | contig 14747 bp, 10 predicted proteins | sample MGYA00510152_ERZ791897 | MGnify/ENA primary metagenome ERZ791897 (study PRJEB30046, sample SAMN00792050) | human gut metagenome | study: EMG produced TPA metagenomics assembly of the A metagenome-wide association study of gut microbiota in type 2...
TGCGCTGGCAAACGCTTACGCGTTTACTCAGCTCCGCGCCCCGACGGGTTCGAACCCGTGTACCTGCAACAAAAAAGCGGCCGGCATCCGCCAGTCGCTTTTCTTTTCTATGGTGGGCCGTCAGGGGTTCGAACCCTGGACCTTGGGATTAAAAGTCCCCTGCTCTGCCAGCTGAGCTAACGGCCCGCGGGTGGCATTGTACCACGGTCTGGGTCTATTCCCAACTCCATTGGCCGTTCTGGAAAATCACAACTTCACGTCCATCAGGCGTAATGCCCGTAATATCGATGTCGTCCGTGCCGATCATAAAGTCGACATGCGTGCTCGAGACGTTAACGCCATGCTCCAGGAGCTCCTCCTTGGACATGTCATACCCGCCCTCGATGCACTCGGGGAAGCCGACACCCAGCGCAAGGTGGCAGCTGGCGTTCTCGTCATAGAGCGTATCGTAGAACAGAACGCCACTTTCGCGGATCGGCGTGTTCTTGGAAATGAGCGCGACCTCTCCCAGATGAGCAGCGCCCTCATCGGTATCGATGATGCTCGCAAGCGTCGCCTTGCCCACGCGGGCGTCGTAGTCCACCACACGGCCGCCCTCGAACTTAATCCAAAAATCGTCGACCTTGTTACCGTGGTGGATGAGCGGCATGGCCGAATACACGATACCGTCGGCACGCATGCGATCGGGCGAAGTGAAGACCTCCTCGGTGGGAATGTTGGGGAAGAAGGGATGTCCATCGGGCGTCTTGCCCTTGCCGCCGGCCCACTCGTGACCTTTCGTCATGCCAATCGTCAGATCGGTTCCGTTCGAAGCGGTGTAGTGCAGGCAATCAAATTGATTATCGTTTAGGAAACGCAGGTTCTTTTCGAATGCGGCGTCATGGAGTTCCCAGTCGCTCTCCGGGTCCTGGCCATCGGCGCGAGCGGTGTGCAGAATCGCATTCCACAGCTTATAGATTGCAACCTCATCGGCGTCTCCCGGGAACACCTCGTGCGCCCAAGCCACGACCGGAGCGCCGGCGATGCACCACGGATTGATGTTGTAATCCAGCCCACGGCGGAAAACTTTGCACTGCGTATTCCTCGCCTTGGATGCCGCGGCCGGCTTGGCTGGATCGATGCCCTTGAGGGCTGCGGGATCCGCACCCTCGATAAAGATAAAGCAGGCACCGTCCTGGGCCAGGGAATCCAGCTGCAGGCGCTTCCACTCGGGCGTCTGCTCAAAATAGCTTTTATCGACATGCTCGTACGTGAGCCTCGTCACGGCATCATCGGCCCAAATGACCGTCACGTGGCCGGCGCCGGCAGCATAGGCCTCCGCGACCACCACGCGCGCAAACGGCGCGCACTCGACCGGAGACTGAACGACGACTTCCTGGCCGGGCTTGACGTTTACGCCCTTGCAGACAACCAGGCGAGCGTAGTTTTTAATCTTGGGCTCCAGGGCCTTCATGCCCTCCAGAGCTTCTTCAACCGTCAGGGCAGCTCGAATCATGTGCCACTCCATCTATCTATAGAACAGTAAAAAGGCGCGCCGCAAAAACGACGCGCCTTATATCTTAGCGATATGTATGGATACAAACGCTACTTCTTCTTGGAGTCCTTCTTGTCCTCCTCGGCAGCCGCGCGCTCGATAAGGGCGTTGAGCTTGTTCTCGGACATGCCCTCGGCCTGCGTGCGGTACATGTTGCGCAGGGGACGAATACGAATGAAATCGTAGATAAAGTCACCCAGAATGATGACATAGGACAAAACGATGCCGACCATCTGGACGGGGCTGGACACCATGCCAGCGGGAGCGAAGTACAGCGAAGCCCAAATGGCCACGACGAGCACCATACCGATGGCGAGCACGGCCCACCAGATGCGACGGCGCTTGGTGTAGTCCTCATCCTGCTTGAGGAGGATATTCGACACCGTATAGATGCGGTCCTCCTTGGCGCGCTGCTTAGCCTTGCGGGCGCGCTTCTCCTCTTTAGAGAGGCCCTCGAGGTTCTCACCCTTCTCGAGCTCTTTGCGGCGTGCCTTAGACGAAGCCGGCACGACGCGAACGGAGCTCGCTGCTTGGCGGGCGGGCTTAGCAGATGCGGCAGACTTGCGCGCAACCCCGGTAACCTCGTGGGATTGCGTGCGCTTGTTCGTGGCGCTGCGGGTACTCACTTACGCGTTCTCCTTCATGCTTGTGAACTGGGAGCCCGTGATGATCTGGAAGGCCTCGCGATAGCGCTCGGACGTGCCATCGATGACCTCGGCGGGCAGGTGCGGGGTCTCCCCCGTCATATCCCAGTTGGCCTTGAGCCAATTGCGGACGAATTGCTTGTCGTAGCTAGGCTGGATCTTGCCCTCCTCGTAGCTGGCAGCAGGCCAGAAACGGCTGGAGTCGGGCGTGAGGCACTCGTCGATCAGCGTGACCTTGCCATCTATGACACCAAACTCAAACTTAGTGTCGGCAATGATGATGCCACGGGTCGCGGCGTACTCAGCAGCGGCCTTGTAGATCTTGAGAGACAGGTCACGAATCTGCGTGGCGATGTCCTCGCCCACGATCTCGCAGCAACGCTCGAACGAGATGTTCTCGTCGTGGTCACCGATCTCGGCCTTCGTGGACGGCGTGAACAGCGGCTCGGGAAGCTTGGAAGCCTCGATCAGGCCCTCAGGCAGCTGGATGCCGCAGACGGTGCCGTTCTCGTCGTAGGTCTTCTTGCCCGAACCGGTCAGATAGCCGCGGACGATGCACTCGATAGGAATCGTCTGGGCCTTCTTAACCAGCATGGCGCGGCCAGCGAGGTAGTCACGATACTCAGCAAACTCCTCGGGGAAATCCGCCGGGTCGATGGAGACGAGATGGTTGGGGACGATATCGGCAAACTTGTCGAACCAGAACGCCGAGATGCGATTGAGCACCTCTCCCTTAAACGGAATCTCGTCGGGAAGAATGAAGTCGAACGCAGAAATGCGGTCGGTGGCGACCATCAGCAGGTTTTCACCGGCATCGTAGATATCACGAACCTTGCCACGGGAATCCGGACGACGCTCCATCGTTGTCACGTGAGTCACTCCTTACCTAAATACGACAGAAATGCGGGTTCTTTCCCACACGTTTTCGCAAACTCGGAGCGGCAGGGACGCGGCCCCTCCTTCACCGAATAGCGAAAAGCTAGTGCTCCATTGTAGTAGATGCCGCGTCCGCCGTGTGCTCGCGGGGCAGATGAATTGTAAAAGTCGTACCCTTTCCAAGCTCCGACTCCACGGATATGTAGCCATGGTGACGCTCGACGATCTGCTTGGTCACGGCGAGGCCAACGCCCAGGCCGCCAGCTTCGCGGGCGCGGCTGGCATCGGCGCGCCAAAAACGGCCGAAGATGCGCGACAGATCGTCCTTGGCAATGCCGATACCGGTATCCGAAACGGCAATACTGACATGCTTGCGGTCACTGAGCACCGACACCACGACCCAACCGCCCTCGGGGGTGTAGCGCATGGCGTTGCTCATGAGGTTGATGACGCATTGCGTGATCATATCGGGGTCGGCCTCGACGACATCATCGTGACCTTGGGTCTCGTCTGCAAAGCGCAAGCGCAGATCGCGGTCGACAAACAGGCGCTCCTGAGCGTTGACGATGGAGCGCACGAAGGGGACCATGTCCACCTGCTCAAGGTTGAGCGGCGCCGTGCTGTTTTCCATGCGCGACAGGTCGAGCATCTGCTGCACCAGACGGGCAAGTCGACGCGTCTCGGAAGCAACGGTTTCCAAATGCTCATCATCGGTGGGATACACGCCGTCCTGCATGGCCTCGACCGTTGCAAGCATGGCCATAAGCGGTGTGCGAAGCTCGTGCGCGACATCCGAGGTCAGGCGCTTTTCGTGCTTCATATCCTTCTCGAGCGAGGTGGCCATCTCGTCAAAGGTCTCACCCAGCTGATCGATTTCGTCATCGCCGCGCAAGCCCGTGCGAGCGGATAGATCGCCATCGCGAATTTGCTTGGCCGTGCTGGTAATACGATGAATCGGCTTGGTGAGCATGCGCGACATGAGCGATCCGATAACGACCGAGATGCAGACTGCCACAACCGCGGCAAGGGCCATGGCGTTAAAGGTCTTCTCTCTAAACGCAGAATCTGCCTTGGTGAGCAGGGCGTCGGAGCCGATGGCCCATAGCTTTACCTGTCCGACATGCTCGCCGGAAGACGTTATGATTTCGACGTTGGCAACACTATCGGAGTCGGTGGGCGCCGACGAAACCGGGCTATGCGAGGCCTTTTTACCGCTCGAGCTGCTCGACGCCGATTCGCTCTCGCGCACATCGGCGGTCGCACTTGCCGAAGGCCATGAGTCGTCATAAACGATCACGCCCTTTTTGTTGACGACCTGCATGCCCAGATCGTCGGACACCAAACTCGATGTCGCGACCGTGCGCAGCTCGCCCGCCGTCCAATTGCCGTTTTCCTCGTACGACGTCGCAAGCTTTTCGGCGGCAGAATTGGCGATCTCAACGATATTGGAACGCGTGTAATCCGAAAAGACGGTGCCCCATACAACGGAGACAACGCCCACCAGCACCAATACCGTCATGAGCGACGTCAGGGCAAAAGCCAGGGCCATACGCGAGGGATAGCTCATCGTTGGCCGTGAATCGGAACGAGGCGTGTTCCAACTTGCTTTGGAACCCGCCTCGTTCTCCTGCTTGTGCTTTTGTCCGATTTCAAAGCGCGCAGGTGTCATATGTGATTTCCCTATTTCTCGTCCGCCTTATCGGTCTTGGCCGGGGCCTCGAAGCGATAGCCAACACCGTGGACGGTGTAGAGCCACTTAGGCTTCTTGGGGTCGTCGCCCAGCTTGGCGCGAAGGTTCTTCACGTGGCTGTCGATGGTGCGCTCATAGCCCTCAAAGTCGTAGCCGAGAACCTTCTCAACCAGCTCCATACGGTTGTAGACACGACCGGGATGACGAGCAAGCGTGGTGAGCAGCTTAAACTCGGAAGCGGTCAGGTCCACTTCCTTGTTCTCGACCAAAATCTTGTGGCCCGAGATATCGATGACCAGATCGCCGAAGTCGAGTACCTCGACGGCGGGCTCGTCGGCCTGATGGGCACGGCGGAACAGAGCGCGAACGCGCGCAACAAGCTCGCGCGGCGAGAACGGCTTGATCAGATAGTCGTCGGCTCCGAGCTCGAGGCCGATAATACGGTCCTCGATCTCGCCCTTGGCGGTAAGCATGATAATAGGCACATCCGAGGTGTCGCGAATGGTGCGGCAAACGCGCTCGCCGGGAATCTTAGGGAGCATGAGGTCGAGCACGACCAGGTCGAACTGATGCTTCTCGAACTCCTCGATAGCAGACTGGCCGTCGCCCACGCCCACAACCCAATAGCCCTCGCGCTCGAGATAGGCAGCGACAGCGTCACGGATTGCCTTCTCATCCTCGACCAGCAGAATCTTTTTTGCATCTGAAGCCATAACACGGCCCCCCTGTCTCAATTAGCTAAGAACAAGCCCATTTTAACGCACCTATGCCCACCGAGCACCGCTGCAGTGCGGCGGCTCGGCGGGCGGTACTCACAATTACAACGCGTTTATTCCCCCGTTGGCGCCTTTTTAACCCCTCGGTACTAAAGAGAGAATAAGCGGGCAGTGACCGTCTCGGGGATTCCCTGGCTGTTGCGTACCGTGGCATAGGTCAAAAACGTATTCGATTTACCCGCCGTAGCTGGATAATCGCCATATTCAAGGGCGCGGTCGGGCGACAGCAGCGAGCCATAGGTTTTGGCGGAGGTATCGATCAGAAAATGCGATGCCTGAACCTTAACCAGATATTTGTTCTTCCTGCCGGCAGCACATGCAAGCGGCTCACGCGACAGGAATAGGAAGGTCCCGTTCTCGTTGCCAATATAGGTGCCCATGTTTCCAAGACTTCCCACGCCGTTATAGGTCGCCTCGATGGAGAACACAAATGTGTCACCCATATATACGGCCTCAAAGGGAGACACCGAGGAGGGAAGGACCAGCTGAGCCCTTTTGGTATTGTTGCCGTCCGTCAGGTCAATCGCCGTCATGCCGTAGTAGACACCCTCGTCATTGCGCACGCGCGGGGATATGGTCAAGATACCGTCACTCACGCGCGGGGCAGATGCAAAGCGACCCGTTGACTTCCAAATGGTCTCGACCTTTGCCTCATCGAGCGAACGGCGGTAGCAATACGAATCGCTACTCGTCTTATTTCCGCCCGTTGAGGGCATCTTGTACCAAATGACAGACGATTCGAACGCCGTAAACATCGGCGGATCGTAGTCCTTGCCGCCTCGGTCGAGCTCAACCACATCGCCGACAAGCGACGCGCCTGCCATACTTTGCGCATAGAGCTTCCATGACGAGTTCGCAAAGTTCATCTCGACCCAAGCAAACACGCCATCGCCGGCGCGGACATCGTAAAACGAATATCCCGTACCTTCGACGGGATCCTCGATAAGCGTCGTGAGCGAGCCATCGCCCAGGTTGAGCACACCAAGCGTATTGGCATGCAGGGCAGAAGCAGGCGCCATCATCGCGGCAGCGTAGTCACCATCGCAGTAGTACAGTAGCGTGCCCAGCGGCAGCGTCCACGAGGCCGCAGGCTCAAGATCGATATCAACAGCTTCGTACTCATCCGTAATCGAGACAATCTTTGAGTCGTCTTTGATAACCTGTGGCTCGCCGGCAGCGTCGTCGCTGGTACCCGTTTTCTTTGAGCATCCGGCAAGCACCGTGGCAGCGCCCGCGGCAGCCCCTCCGAGCACAAAGCCGCGGCGCGATATTCCGTTCTTGATCTGGTCGGCGATACTCATTAGGCGATCTCGGCGCGAGCGGCCTCGATAGCGCGCGTGAGCTGATCGGCGCAAGAAGTCTTCTTCATACCGCAGGTATTACCAGCGAGAACCTCGATGACGCGATCGGCAGGAGCGCCCTCGACCAGCTTGGAGATAGCCTTGAGATTGCCGTTGCAGCCACCGGTAAACTCGACGCCCACCACCTTGTTGCCGTCATCGGACAGGTCAAGGTGAATATTGCGAGCACACACGCCCTGAGGCTTGTAATCAAACGAAATCATGCGATCCTCTCTCAGAATGTTATTCGAGACGACTATTATCCCCGTCTTTCCCTAAATGCAACGAGGCGCTTTGCCGGCAACACACATTACCAGCAAAGCGCCCTAAAAAGCTAACGTTATGCCCGAACCTACTCGAAGCTCAGCTGCTCCAGGCGATCGAAGACCGTGTCGATACGGGTGAGGAAGTCCCACGGATCAAAGATCTCGTCGAGCTTCTCCTGGCTGACGGTGCAGCGCGGGTCGGCCTCGAGACGCTCCTTAAAGGTGGGACCGGAGACGCAATCCTGCACCTCGTGCCAGGTAGCCATGGCGTTTTCCTGCACGATGGCATAGGCATCCTCGCGGGTGATGCCCGTATCGACGAGGGCCAGCAGGACCTTGGAGGAGAAGATGAGGCCGCGAGTCTTGTTGAGGTTGGCCATCATGCGAGCCGGATACAGCTGCAGGCCGTCGATAACGCGGATAAGGCACTGGAACATGTGGTCGAGTGCGATAAAGCTATCGGCCTGGGCGACGCGCTCGGCAGAGGAGTGCGAAATGTCGCGCTCATGCCACAGGGCGACATTGTCGAAGGCAACCTGGGCATTGGACTTCACGACGCGCGACAGGCCACAGACCTTCTCCATGGTGATGGGGTTGCGCTTGTGCGGCATGGCGGAGCTGCCCTTTTGGCCCTTGCGGAAAGGCTCCTCGGCCTCGAGCGTATCGGTCTTCTGCAGGTTGCGGACCTCGGTAGCAATGCGCTCGCAGGTGGCCGCTGTAGTGGCAAGGACGCCGGCCAGGTAGGCATGATGGTCGCGGCTGATGACCTGCGTGGACAGCGGATCGTGAACCAGACCCAGGTGCTCGCAGACATATTCCTCGACAAACGGCTCGATGGAGCTATAGGTACCGACGGCACCCGAGATAGCGCCAAAGGCAACGTTCTTGCGGGCGTCCTCAAGACGATCCAGATCGCGCTTGAGCTCCCATGCCCAAGAGCCAAACTTCATACCGAAGGTCATCGGCTCGGCATGGATGCCATGGGTGCGACCGGCACAGAGCGTGTTGCGCTCCTCGAAGGCGCGGCGCTTGCAAATCTCGCCGAGTTTTTTGACGTCCTCGATAATCAGGTCACAGGCCTGGGTGAGCTGGTAGCACAGAGCCGTATCGCCCAGGTCGGAGCTGGTCATGCCATAGTGAACCCAGCGGCTGGGCTTGGGGTCGCCCTCGGGGACATCGGCGTCGATGTACTCCTTCATGTTGGTCAGGAAAGCAATAACGTCGTGGCGCGTGACTTCCTCGATCTCGTCGACCTTTGCCTTCTCAAAGTTGGCGTGGTCGCGGATCCACTGGGCTTCGTCTTTAGAAATGCCGATCTTGCCGAGCTCCGCCTGGGCCTCACAGGCCAGGACCTCGATCTCCTGCCAAATGGCGTACTTATTCTCGAGGGAGAAGATGTGTCCCATCTCCGGGCGGGTATAGCGATCGATCATAGCGGCTCCTTTTTGGTTATTGGCACGTTGGTCGTAACCCAACCATTGTACCGTGCGCGGGTGCGAGTATGGACAGTAGGCATGAACCTAACATTTTGGAATTGGAGCGGGCAACGGGACGTCCGCGCGCCCGCGTCGCGGACGCGCACCGGCTGTGGGCGATCTCCTCGGATTCACGGAGACGATGGGGAGGCTTTGTTGAATTGGCCGTCCCGAGGTCTCCCACGCTCGATGGAGCGGGCAACGGGACGTCCGCGTATTTGCTTCGCAAATCCGCACCGGCTTCAGGCGCCTGCCGGCGCCTTCGCCTGCTCGCTACAAACGCTTCGCGTTTGCTTTACGCTCGCACCCTGTCGGGTTCGAGTCCCGGCACTTTATTGAAAAAAGCACGGCACCGTGATGGTGCCGTGCTTGTGCTCTTAACTGGAGCGGGCAACGGGACTCGAACCCGCGAGTGTCAGCTTGGGAAGCTGATGCCTTACCACTTGGCGATGCCCGCTTGTGTGTTGGCTAGTATAACGCGGTTGTCTTGTTCGATACAAGGGTGGCGATGCTTGTTTTAGCTGTGGAGATTCGTTTGAATATCACATCAATTGTGGAGACGAGGACCTTTGACCTCCTGTTCTCCCTATCTTCTACCTGCGCTTTTGTCTGATTGTTGTATTTGAGCTCAATTTGTCAGGAATTGGGCAAGCTTTTGGTCAGGCTCCGGTACTTACCCGCATGAACCTCGGCTGTAGCCTCATCCTACGCGCCGCAGCCTCCCCGTGCGGCGCACGAGGGATAAGGAGCAGCCATGTCCAACGCACCCACGCACTCTGTCCACAGCGCAATCGCAACAGGTCCGCTGCTCCTACTCCTCTTCCTGCTTTTCGGCTGCCTGGCACCGGGAGCCGCATTTGCCGTCGATGGCTACGATCAGCTCGGCTTCCGCACCATTAGCGATGATTGTGGACCCTTCTTCATCGGCAAATATGAAGCTCAGGACGCCTCGATTGCCTACTGCATGAACCAGGAACGCCCCGGGCCCACCAAGCCGGGCGGCCCATGGCTCAACTTTGATCAAGGCTGGGTGTGGCTCGACGACGAGTTCGCGGCAATCGTTTGTCACGGATATCCTACCGCCACGTCGTTTGGCGGTTATCATCTTTCACCAGATCGCGCCCGCGCCGCCACCCAGCTTGCCGTATGGATGCTCAACGGCACTACCCATGTCGACGGCACCTACTCCTACACGACCGCTCAGGGCAAAACCAAGAGTGGGCACTTTACCGCCGACAATGAAGTCGTGGCGGCTGCGCGGTGGCTCCACGACAACGCAAAATCAGGAAGCATCAAAGCCGCTCCACACCGCGCGCGGCGCTATTTAGGAACCGTATCGGGCGGCAGCAAACGTCAAGACATGCTCTATGTACTGCCGGCGGTCTCTGTTTCCTTCCAAAAGCAGTCTGCGAACACCGTTATTACCAGCGGAAACAATACCTATCAGTTTGACGGGGCAACATTCGATGTTTTTGAGAGCGCCAGCGACGCACGTGTCGGCACCATCCAGATGGACGGCAACGGTCGAGCGCAGGCAGCACTTCTGCCCAATACGGCATACTACCTAGTTGAAACGAAGGCGCCGGCCGGCTATGTCCCCCGTCGTGATCGCATCGCCTTTACCACGGGGAATGACGGTGGACAGGTCACCATTGATGAACAGCCCGGCACCATCAACCTGTGTATCGTAAAACTCGATGCCGCGACGAATGCCGGCCCCCAGGTGGGATCTTCACTCGCAGGAGCAGAGTTCACGTGTGTGTCGCAATCAACCCCCGGATGGGCGCAAATCCTCACGACCGACGAAAGCGGTCGAGCCACCCTCACCGATGTCCCCCTAGGAACCTTTACCATCTATGAATCAAAAGCCCCCGAGGGCTACCTGCCATCCAATGACAGCTGGACCTATACCGTTGGAGCCGACCAGCTCGGCGATTCAGGCGTGGTCGAGATCGAATCTCGCGTTTCCGATATCCCCATTGCGTTTGACCTTGAGATTTCCAAATTCAAGGACTACGGCAATAGCGATCAATCCGGCCTGGAGCAGCCGGCAGGAGGTGTTGTCTTTGAGGTTGTCAGCAACAGCTCTCAGCAGGTTGTTGGCACGCTGACCACAAACATCTATGGCTTTGCCTCCACCAAAGATCAGTCAGAAGCATGGTTTGGCGCAGGCAAGCGACCCGCCGGTGTCCACGGAGCCATCCCATACGACCGCGCCGGCTACACCGTTCGCGAGGTTCCGGAAACCGTCCCCGAGGGTTTTAAACGTGCAGGGGAATGGACCGTCGAGGCCAATCAGATTTCCGACGACGCCGAGCTTCAATATATCGTGGACAACCACGCTCTGTCGACGCATCTCCAAATTGTAAAACGCGATGCCCAAACAGGCGCTTCTGTTCCACTAGCCGGATTCACCTTCCAACTACTAGACAGCAATCACGAACCTGTCTCACAAACTTGCTGGTATCCAGCACATAACGTAATGGACACCTTTACGACTGACGCGACCGGGACCATCACACTGCCCGAATCGCTCGTGCCGGGCACCTATTATGTACGCGAAACCTCGGCCAAAGATCCCTATCTTGTCGGCGAAGAGATCGAGGTAAACATACCCGCCGACATGAACCTAACGCCCGTTGCAATCGCCTCGTATTATGACCACGCCGCGACCGGAAACATCAGGATCGTTAAAACCGATGCCGTAGACGGCAGCAGCCTCGCGGGCGCCATCTTTGAGATCCGCGCCTCGGGTGATATCGTGCGCCCCGACGGTAGCATTGCCGCGCTCGACGGTGAGACTGTCGCTACTGTCATTACGGATGAAGCTGGAAAAGCACGCGCGGACGACCTCCCGCTGGGATCTGGTACCGCGCGCTACGAGGTTGTCGAGACTCAAGCGCCGGCAGGCTTCTTGCTCGATCGGACATCCCATATTGTCGACCTTACTTATGCCGACCAAAAAACGCCCGTTGTAGAAGCGCGGCTTAAACTATCCAACGATTACACCAAGGTTGATATCTCCAAGGTCGATGCAAGCGGAGAGCAGGAAGTGAAAGGCGCACAACTCACCTTATATGGTCCCGATAAAACCGAAATAGACTCCTGGACCTCATCCGACAAGCCGCACCGCGTCGAACATCTTGCACCCGGCACCTACTCGTTGCGCGAAATGATGTCTCCGCGGACCTATGACCTTGCCGAGGAGATAACGTTTGAAATAAAGGATACGGGAGAAGTCCAATCCGTCGCGATGAAGGATGCGCCCATCGAGATCAAAGGACAGGTCGACAAGCGTCAGGAGCTTGTCCAACCTATCGGGAAGGGTCTGCTGGCCAACGGCGATGGTAAAAATCGCGCCGCAACGCAAACCAATACGGACGGACTTTTCTCCTATACCATCGACGCTCGAAACGATTCAGCTACCTGGGTTGATGAGTTCACAATTACCGATGATCTTGAGTGTGCCGAGGACGATGCGGCGAGATTCGTCTCAATCGAAACTCCCGTCGCCATCGGCGACCTCAACGGTCTGTGCAACGTGTGGTATCGCACGACGCCGTTGGACTCGACAGACGTCGATGAGCCGGCAAACGCGACACTTGACGATGGGCACGAAAATCCTTGGCTTGAGTCCGACGAGGTAAAGGAGAGCCTTGGTGAGGACTGCCGCCTCGTCGATTACGACGGCTGGCACCTCTGGAAGGCGGATGTCTCGACCACGGAATCCACCACACTCGAGGCGAAAGAACTCGACCTTGCATCCAATACCGTCGTAACGGGTATTCGCATTGAATACGGTGCAGTAGCCGCCAACTTTACGACTCGAAGCGATGCAGATTCCTGGACCCGCGATGATCTCAAAGATGAGCACGACGACCTTGACGATGCCAAAGCAATCCTTGGCACAGACGCTCGGGGCGCAGTCGTGCACATGCAGGCAACGTCGGCTTATACGCCCCAAACCGCACTCACCAACAGCGCGCGCGTCGATCTTTGCCGCAACGGCGGCGGCGATAAACTTGAGTCACATGACGAGGACCGTGTCATTCAACGCTGTACCCTACCGCAGGACCTACCGGCAACAGGATCAGTTCCCATCGCCGCTTGCATCACCGCGCTCCTTACCTCGGGTGCCGCAGCCATATGGTTCGCTCGCCTTAGGTCGATCCCAAAGAAGCTCTAGCGCGATAAAAAAGCGGGCGCGCCAGTCCCCCGGCTCGCCCGCTTTCAATCATTTAAATCGCCGTATCTACTCTGCAGACGAAGATCCACCATCAACGATTGCCTGCTCGGACTCAGGAATCCCATCGGCACCCGTGCTCTGTTCTTGCTCCACCTCTTCGCTGATTGCGGAGGCGGGGGTCGAGCCCTTCGCACCCACGATGTAGGCAGCCCCAAATCCTAACGCAATGGCGATCAAGGTCAAAATCACGTAGACAGGCCAATGGCGCTTAATATACGAAAACACGTTGACTCCTTAGAGCTCCGTCTACGAACGGCGGATAACCTCGGTCACGACCTCGGATACCGTGGCAATGTTCGTCGGGTTGACATTGTGGGGCAGGTCGTCCTCGGTACGAGCGCAAGCCAGGCGCGTGCCGTCCACGCCGGCGATGGTGAGGGCTCGGCGGCTCGCCTCGAGCGCGGAGTAGGCATCGGTCTTGGCATAGGGCATCTCGAGCGCGCCACAATCGACATGGAACGACTTGCACACCTTGCTGACCAGGTTCATGATGCGGCGATCGCCCTTGAGCAGCTGCTGTTCGCCCTCAATCGTCACCACCGAAAGCCTACCGGCGCCGACGGATTCAAGATTGATGAAGAATACGCCGCGGAGCTTATCGCGATGCGAAGCCAAGAAGGCCTTCATACCGGCGCCATCACAATCCGAGGCGCCCGTTGCCACAAACCAGATATCGTGACCGAGCAGCTCATCATCGCCCATAGAGGCGACAGCCGAGAGCATATCTTCGGAAGAAGCGCCGTCGGAAGACGTAGCGCCGCCCTTCCAGCCATCGTTATCGTCCTCGAAATTATCCCACGAACCGATGCCGCGACCGGACTTCTTGGCATCGTAATCGTCTTCGACGCCCAGCCAATCACTCATGCTGTCCTGTTCGTTTTTCTTTTTACGACCGAACAGGCCGCCCAGGCCGCGCTTGCGAGACTTGGGTGCCGCCGGGGCGGGAGCCGAAATAGTCTCGATCGGCTGAGCGCCCGACGCAACGGGCATAGGAGGCGCAACGGGTGCCGATGTGGGTTCGGGACCCTGAGCGGTAGCAAAGGGGTCGTTGACCTGTGCGGAGGGGTCGGGAAGGTCGAACAGCGACGTGCGAGACGCAACGTTTGCCTGCTTCATCGACGGCAGCGACGGATCGGGGACCGAAACCAACGGAGACGAGGAAGGTGCAGGCGACGGAGCCGACGCCGGATCGGGAACATTCATCTGCGGACGCGGCGATGCCTGGGAGGAAATCTGGGCCATAAGGGAATCGACCGTTTCGTCCTGGGTGGGAGCAACATCGGCAACCGTGGCACCGGAACCACTCGGGGTCGGCATGGTGAAAATCTGCGTGGAGTAAGGCCTCGACTCATCTATCTCGGGAGCCTCGGAAACCGCAGGCACTTCCTCCTGCTCGACCTCGGTCGAATCATCTTGCTCGGCTGTCGCGTATTGCTCTTCGTCAGAGTTGGCCTCGACGGGCTCGTCCTCGGCGGCATCTTGGATTTCGGCGGCATCAATAGGCTCGTCATCGTCTGCCGCATCGCCCTGCTCATCGGAAACAGGAAGGGGCTCGGCGATCGCGGTGCCTTGCTTTTCAAACGTTATCGTGGAATCGAACTGCGCGGCATCAAACGACATGGTGCTATCGACGTGCTGTTGAGCCTCGAAAGACGTTGTCGCCTCAACAATATCCGCGGACGTCGGCTGCTGGGACTCAAAGGACGTTGTAGCTTCGGCGGCATCGACGGGCACGGACTGCATAGCCTCGTTCTGCTCGAACTCTTGCGCCGCGAGCTCACGTGCCGCCTCGGCTGCCTGCTGCTGAGCGATAGCCTCCTGCTCGGCAGCCTCGCGTGCGGCAGCGCGCTTCTCCTCGAAATCGTCGACAAATTTCTTGCCCTTTGCAAGCGCACTCTTA
>ERZ791897.1037-NODE-1037-length-14693-cov-2.276814_pt1 | contig 14693 bp, 16 predicted proteins | sample MGYA00510152_ERZ791897 | MGnify/ENA primary metagenome ERZ791897 (study PRJEB30046, sample SAMN00792050) | human gut metagenome | study: EMG produced TPA metagenomics assembly of the A metagenome-wide association study of gut microbiota in type 2...
AAAATTCCCCGGTACTGCTCCAGTAAATGCCTGGAATTGTGCCGGCTGTACATTTACCTGCTGTTGTCCATACATCTGCGACATCTCCTGACCCATCATTGGTTGTCCCATCATCGGCTGACCCATCATTGGCTGCCCCATCATCGGCTGTCCCATCATTGGCTGCTGTGCTGCCATCTGAGGTTGTGGCTGCGGTGCTGGTGTCGGCTGAGCTGCCGGTGTACTCTGGGTGTTCTCTTTTTCACTCATTCCTGCAGTGGAATTACTGTCTTCTTCCATATTGCTTGTTACATTTGCACACATTTCTTTTGCAAAAGAAACAGGATATAACTGCATGATCTCACTATCAACAAGATCACCAATCTCTAACCGGAATGAAATTTTTACAAATTCACCTGCAAGGAACTCATCAATCTGACTCTCATCAATTGTCTGTTGCAAATCTATCAGATCTGCACTTGGCGGGCTGATATCAATTACCTTGTTCAGCATGGAAGACAATGATGTTGCTGCCGAGCCCATCATCTGGTTCATTGCCTCGCTGATTGCACTCAGGTGAAGTTCTCCAAGTTCTCCATCTGTATTTGTTCCATCACCGCCCATCATCAGATCCGTGATAACTTTTACATCATGTTCCTTTAACACAAGGATATTGCTTCCATCTAATCCCACGGTATACGCAATTCGTATAAATACACATGGCTTTTCATATGCGTCACATATATCACTCCAGTTTGCAAACGCAACCACTGGGGTGGAAATCTCAACCTTACGGTTTACCAGTGAAAACAGTGTAGTTGCCGCTGTTCCCATACTGATATTCGAGATCTCACCGATCGCATCTTTTTCCTGTTCTGTCAATGTATTTTCCGGATTTTCATCTGTACCTGAAGGATTGTTCAGTAAAGCATTGATTTCTTCCTGTGACATCGTTCCATCCATCTTACTGCTCCTCCCTAATCACTGATGTAATTCTTACTGCATAGTCATCACCGGTTTCTCCCGGCAGAGCAGTAAATTTTTTTATACTTCCAACAAAGACACTCAGTTCCTGATCAACCTTCGTATCCAGCCGGATAATATCTCCTACCTGCAGTCCCAAAAAATCATTTACTGAAATGGAACTGTTACCAAGTACAGCTTTGATCGGCATTGGTGCTTTTGAAATAAGTGCCTCGATCGTTTCTGTATACTGTTGTTCATCCTTTTCCTGCAGACTCGAATACCAGTATTTGGTATTCAGTTTGTCCATAATACTCTCTAAAGTCAGATATGGAAGGCATACATTCAGTAATCCCTCCACATCGCCAATCTTAACATTGAGCGTTACCAGAGCTATCATCTCCGTCGGCGATATAATCTGTGCGAACTGCGAATTCGTCTCAATACGCTCTAACCGGGGTTCTAACTCACATACATTCTCCCACGGCTCCACTAAAAGATCTACTGCCACATTAAATATCCGCTCAATGATCAGCAATTCTATCTCCGAGAAATCCCTCGGTTTATCCAGAGGCACTCCCTTTCCACCTAACATTCTGTCTACTACAACATATCCAAGATTTTGTGCCATCTCAATGACAATGCTTCCATTCAATGGAGATGCATTTACAATTCCAAGTAATACAGGATTCGATAACGCATTTGAAAATTCTGAATATGTAACTGCTTCTGAGTTCATCACCTCAACCTGAACATTTTTCCGTAAATAAACAGGAAGATTGGTTGACAAGAGTCTTCCGTAATGTTCAAAGATAATCTCCAGCGTTCGCAGATGTTCCTTTGAAAACTTTGCAGGACGGGCAAAATCATAATTTTTGACCTGTTTTTTATCTTCATCTTTCATTTCATCTACATCAAGTTCACCACTGCTTAACGCTTTGAGCAAACTATCTATCTCATTTTGAGATAAGACTTCACCCATTCTTTCTCACCACCTAACACAATATTTGGGTCTATTCCGTCTGAACGCTTGAGAAGTTTACACCAACGATGAAGTCTGAACCTCCAAACATATCCTGCATTGATTTTAATATATCATCTTTTACATTCTGATAGCCGTCTGTATTAAATTCATCTAACGTATATCCATTTACAATCGTATTGATCTCACTCTGAATGATCGTTTCTTTTGCAGCAAGTCCTTCTGATCCACCATAAGTCTTATATCCATCACTCTTGGTATTCAAAGACAGGCTGACCGAAAACACCGCATAATGCTGTTTGCCATCTCCACCCTGTTTTAAGTTTACAGTAAATCCATCTGTAATCGCATAAGTCTCAATGTCTTCAATCGGCACTTCCGGTGTTGCAGGTGTATTTTCACCGCTCTGAAGTTCCAGATTAATCGCAGAACATACCTGATCGATCAGCTGATTTGATTTCTTTGTCTGCGGAATAATCGTGAACACAAGAATTGCAGTTAAAATAAGGTTTGCCAAAACCAGTGCCAGAATAATTACTGTTATCAGATTCTTTTTCATAATGCTACCTTCCTGTTCAATTAAAGTCTGAACTATAAGAATTATATATTTTTATAATAACGCGGCGGTTTCTTGCTCTTCCCTCCTGCGTTGTATTATCTGCAACAGGTACATACTCACCTCTTCCAGATGCTTTCAAGTGTGCGGGTTTCACTGTTGTAATATCTCTCAAGTAATCTGTAACCGCCCGTGCCCTGTAAAACGAAAGCACGTCATTGTCTTCATATTTTGCAGAATGGATCGGCACGTTGTCCGTGTGTCCTTCTACTTCTATGATATTATCCTGATAAGGTTCGATCAGTTTGCCCAGCTTATCAATCAGCGGATATGCTTCTGACCGGATTTCTGCATGCCCGGAGTCAAATAAAAGAGCTCCATTCATATTGAGCATGACATACTGTGCATTAAAATCAACTTCTACCTGATCCTGAATTCCATACCTTGCAATGGCATCCTCTAATTGTTCAGACATCTTTTCTGATGTTCTTTATATTCTTCCACTACATCATTCTCTTCGTCTGTCTCCTGATCCGATTCAGAGTTCGCTTTGTCTTTATAATAGGAATCTAACATTTCAAGCTGGCTCACACCAGATGATATCAGAGTTCCATCTCCAATAGAAGATCCTCCATTGGGAAGAATACTAAATGTATTCTGAAAGGAAGCCACCATTTTTTCAAACTTTTCTGCATCTACTGTTGACATAGAAAATAACAATACAAAGAAGCACAACAACAGGTTCATCAGATCTGCAAATGTATTCATCCATGCTGGTGATCCTTTTGGTTCATCAGGCTTTCTTTTCACTATTCTTCACCTCCAGCCTCGCTTTCCTGCGCTGTATTACGCGCCGAAGGTGCAAGGAATGATTTCAGTTTTTCTTCTATAACACGCGGATTCTCTCCTGCCTGGATCGACAGAATACCTTCCACGGAAATTTCCTTCATCATCATTTCATTATCATTATTCAGTTTTAACTTACCTGCAATCGGGTTACATAACCAGTTTGCAAGTAATGAACCATACAATGTTGTAACAAGCGCTGTTGCCATCGCCGGTCCGATTGTGGATGCATCTTCCATGTTCTGCAACATGAGGATCAATCCGATCAGGGTACCGATCATACCCCAGGCAGGACCTAATTCAGCCCATTTTTCCCAGACAGCAATTTTAGCTTTATGTCTGCTCTCGACACAGGCTAAGTCTGTCTCCATGATTCCTCTTACCAGTTCCGGATCCGTACCATCTACAACAAGCATAATGCCCTTTTTCAGGAAATCATCTTCAATTCCATTTGCGGCTTCTTCCAATGCCAGAAGTCCTTCTTTTCTCGCTGTATTCGACAGTGAAATGATCTGATTGATGACAACTGCCGGATCCTGAACCTCATCCTTAAAAATCAACTTTATTGATTTTATACCATTGATAAAATCCGCCAATTTAAAAGATGCAAGCGTACCTGCTATGGAACCTCCTATTGTAATAATGAATGATGCCATATCCCACATGGAGTGTAAACTTGCAACACCTCCGTTGGAAAGTACACCAAACACAAACATTACAACGCCTAATAACATACCTACTATTGATGCTATATCCACTTTTTCCACCTACCATCCTTGATTTTTCATATTGTAAAATCCCATCCGTGGGACTTATTCTTCTCTTAAAAGGCCATTTGTAAAAATATCCCTTTTGTATGATTTTACTAAATTTTTGACCTCTTGTCTACTTTCTTTTACAATAAACTTTCTACCTGTTGTAAGAGAAATAACTGTATCCGGAGTTTCCTCCACCGTTTCAATCAGATCCGAATTGATTAATACTGTTGTTCCATTCAGCCGTGTCACTTCGATCATATCGTAATCATTCCTCCATTGCCAGTCAACAGATTTTCATTGTGACCGGCCTGTTTTGAAACCGGCCACAATGTTCAGTATAACATATGTAACTGCCTGTGTAAAACCTGTTTCGACATTTTAGAACGGGTTTTACATAAATATTATTTTTTTCTTACATTACATTAACGTTTCAGGTTAACCAGTTCCTCTAACAGTGTATCGGATGTTGTGATGATACGGGAGTTTGCCTGGAAACCACGCTGTGTGATGATCATCTGTGTGAATTCTGTTGAAAGGTCAACGTTTGACATCTCAAGTTCTCCGGATGTCATAGAACTTCCGTCCGCAGAGATTTCAACACCGATTCCATCAAATTCACCTGAGTTTAAGGTCGTACGGTAGCAATTCTCTCCAACCTTTTCAAGACCGGATGCATTTGCGAACTGTGCTACTGCGATCTGTCCGAGGGTTTCTGTATTACCATTATCATAAGTACCTGTGATAAGACCATTGTTGTCGATGGAAATACCGATCATGGCACCTAATTTCTTTCCTTTTCCTGTCACACCATCATCTATAGATCCTGTAGACATAACCGCTGTGGATTTACCACCGTTGTTTGCATCTTTCAGTCCCGAAAAATCAATGGTAATATCATCAAACTGGGTCGGATTGTTTCCAAGTTTACTCATATTAAGTGTAACTGTGTTTGTCTTATTGTTTGACGTTCTTGCACCGACTCCTGTAAATGTACCATCTTTTGTACTGAAGTCGATTGCATAATCCGTTACATCTCCGGTGATCGTCAGTGTTCCATTTTTGACTGTAGCATTTGCCTTATTACCTGTAATCTTGGCAACCATTGCATTCGAAATTCCATATACCTGTTTCAGGCTGTGTGTAGTTGCTGAAGTTTGTCTATCCGTAAAAGAATTTGTTGCCGGATCCCAAAAGATTTCTGTACCGTTTGCATCACTTCCTACATAGAATTTATCGTTAGCAGAATCATAGTAATAACCACTCTGAACCTGGCTGTATGTTCCAAGTGTAGCATTCGTTGTTTTTGCTCCAAATATATCACTCAGATCAACATTGCTGGTTTCCGGATCATAGAACGTTGTTCCGTCACTGTTTAAGATTTTTTCCAGTTCCACCGTATATTTTCCATCTGTTCCGGTAGATTTCATTGCAAAACGCGCTGTATAGGAATAACCGAGATTATCAAAAAATGTCAGTGTTTTGACAAGTCCGTTGTCTGACAATACATCCTTATCATTTTTATCAATAATACCGGAAACATTTGCCTGTGTGGTTGCCTCCGGAGCAGATGTCAGGTTGGATGTCTGCATGACACGAAGTGCAGATACGGTATCCTTCTTGATATTTCCTGTTGTCGGATCTACCTGCCATCCCATAACTGTATAACCGGTGGATGTCATACATAAGTTACCGGCACCATCTACATAGAAAGAACCGGCTCTGGTAAACAGGTTCTCAGAACCGTTGTTAACTACAAAAAAGTTTGTCGTAGACTGGTCTGATAAACGGATATCGAATGCACGTCCGGTTGTTTCAGCCGCACCGAAGTTGTGATGCTTAAGTTTGTTGCACCGGTCGTAACACCAAGACCGATCTGTTTTGCATTCACACCACCGGTACCTGTTGCTGCGTTCGCACCGGATGCATTACTTGTCATCTGATATAAAACATCCTGAAATACAACTGAGGATGATTTAAAAGCTACTGTGTTTACGTTGGCGATATTGTTACCAATAACGTCCATTTTTGTCTGATGTGTCTTAAGACCTGACACAGCAGAGTACATTGATCTCATCATAGTTGAAATTGACCTCCTAAGTTCTTTTGTGCTGCCTTCCCTTCTGTCATTCCGGGAATCTAGCCTCCATTTCGGTCCGGCTACGTGATCACAGCACCATCAATATTGGTATAAATATTATCATCGGACTCTGTCCGGTCCATTGCTGTAACGACTGTCCTGTTCGGAACATTTACGATAAAAGCGAGTGAATCAACAATTACTAACGATTCTCTGATTCCCTTTTCACCAGCCTTAAAAACGCCTGTCTCAAGTCGTTCATTCTGTTCCTCTGACAGATTGATATTACGATCCATCAGGCGCATCGTGGCATGCTTGGAAAATTTGAGTGTCCCACCTGCTTTTGCATCCTGCTTCTGCTTTAAAATATCTTCAAAGGAGACACCGCTCGAAGTTACCGCATCCGTGCTTTTCCGAGTCAGATACTGGTCAGTTACCTGCTCAATGGAAGCAAACTGGTTACTGATCTTATTCATAATCGCATTTCCCTTCTGTCAGATATCAGGTTTTATCTGTATCTGTCTTTGTGTCTGTTGTTGTATCTGTTCCTGTTGTCGTATCTGTTTTTGTATCTGTATCTGTTTTTGTATCTGTTGTTGTACCTGTCGATGATGAAGTACTTTTATACCAGTCTTTTCCTGCAAGTTTTTCCATCTGTGCAAGCAGTTCCTGATATTTTTTCAAAGTATCTGTATCGATCTTTGACTGCTGATAAGAATTCAGATTATCGTAATATGTCTTTAAATTCTTGACATCATCTTTGTCACTTAATGTAAGCTGTGCTGCATTCGGCAATTTAGCAACCGCTGCTGCAAACGTCTTAGCAAGTGTCTCTGCCTCCATGTATTCGGTATCTGCAACCTGATATACATCAGAAAGTGAATATAACACCCCATTTACACAGATCTTCTGCTCACCGTTTTCTTTCTGTACATAATCAACAAATCCCTCTGTTGCTGTTGTTTCTCCAGTCGAAGATGTTGTCTTGATAATAACATATTTTCCAACAAGTGCATTTGCATTGCTGCTCTCGATTGTACTCTGCATACCAAGTGTTGCTTCCATCTGTGAAAATGTAGCAAGCTGTGCAACATACTCCGTATTGCTGGTAGGCTCTAACGGATCCTGATACTGCATCTCTGCACATAACAGCTGTAAGAACTGGTCATAGCCAAGGTCATTGCTGGTATCCGATTTGCTTGTAGTACTGGTATCCTTTGGTATTTTTCCGTCTTCAACGGGCTGAATTAATGCCATTTTTTTCTCCTTTCTTTTGTTTTAAGCAGTATAATCTACGGAATTACCGTGATCTGCCATAATCTGCGCCACAAGGGCCTCTTCCTCACTCATGACTCCGGAGAGTTCATCTAAATCATCTAAGTTGATTCTTCTAGTCTTTGGCGAAGCTTTTTCCTGCTCCTCTGCCTGTCTCTCTTCCTGTTTTGCATTCTGCTCTAAGTTTTTTTCAAACTCATGGCTTCCAACCGTAACTTCTACGGCATCCACCTTCACACCTGCCTGGTTCATACTCTGTTTGAGTTCTGCCATCTGCGCTTCTAACGCTTCTTTTACCAGTTCGTTCTGTGTCATAATATGAGCAGATACATTTCCTTCCTTGGTCGTTACTTCGATATAAATCTTGCCAAGGTGTTCCGGGTTCAACTGCATCTCCATCGTCGTCTGTGCTTCACGGACAGTGATTTTTGTAAATTCTGTTACCTGACGGATCAGATCTAACGTATCAAGCTGTCTTGAAAATTCCGGTACAGTCTCCGGTGTTTTTGCCGCTGCCGGATCAACAGTATGCTCCTGACTCACAAATGCTGTCTGATTTGACGTGTTCCCGGATTCATTTCTGTTTCCTGTCTGCCCGTCATCTGCCTTTGTATCTGTTTCTTCCTGCATCAGGCTGTTATCCTCTGACAATGTCGTTTTTTCCTGCATATCGTCTGTATTATCTGTTTCTTCTGCCACTTCTTTTTGCAGGAGAATATTGTCTTCCGGTTTTTGTATTTCCACTTCATCTGCATCTGATGCTGTCTGAACTGTTTTTTCTTCCTCCAAAACAGAATTCATCTGATTATCGTTTGCTGCGGTTTTGTCTGCATTAACATTTTCTGTTACCTGCATTTCCGGTAACTGTTCAATACCTGCCGATTCCGGAGTCATTACAACCTGTGATGCTGCCGCAACCGTCTCAGTAAACATCTGTGATGTCATTCCAAGATCATCTAACAGATCCTGTGATAATCCACCGATTTCATTTACAATTTCCATAAACGAATCATTGCATAACAATTCGCCGATATTTTCAGAGCCTGTAAGTTCAGCTGTAAGTTGTGTAAGCTGGTTCGGCTGTATAAGATCAGCCACAGTAAGTCCCAGCTTCTGCATTGCATCCGTGATCTCTTCATCTGTCACGCCAAGTTTCTCTTTCAAAACCTGTCTAACATCCTCTTCAAATGCAGCCAGCTTTTCATCTGTATTCCCGGTCTGGATATCTGTTTTGTCTGACGGATTATTTTTTATACTGGCAGCATTATTCTGATAACGCTCATAGTTATCTGTGACACTGCTTTTCCCTGTCACAACAGACATGTTCTGTTTGCCGTTCTGTCCGCCATAACTGTATCCGTATCCAACCTGTGTTGTCATCTGGCTCATCACTTCTGCAAACTGGACTTTCAGATCTCCTTCTTTTGTACCTGTGAGTGTCTGGCTTCCCTGTCCAACAGACATGATACCGGTCACTTCTGAAACACTCGTGCTTCCCATTTTTCTTCCTCCTCTCTCTTTCGCTGCATGTACTGCCGCTTAATAATCTATTCTGAAGGCTTCATGATCTCTGTTACCTTTGCAGCGGTATCAGAACTCATTTTGCCAAGAATAGCAGCTCTTGAATCTGCATCCATTCCATTTAAAATCTGTGCAACCAGCTTCAGATTATCTGTCATGGTATCAAAAATTGCTGCCGCCTCTTTCGGCTTCATGGATGAATATGTCTTGATATAATCATCAAGCTGCTCATCCTCTGCCGTCTGTGCTACCACCTGCTTATACAATACTTCTGCATTAGCAGGATCAATACTTTCATAATATTTCTTATATTCCTCAACATCCGGGGCTACATCTGAAAAAACAACATCTTCATAAAAACTCTGCTTTTCTTTTTCAAATTCTGCCTCGTTTTCCTTATATTGCTGTAACTCTGCCGACTGTGCTTCCAGCTGGCTGATATAATCTGCATTTGCAGATGATGTATTCTGGGCATCTGCCAGTTCTTTTTCCAGCTCTTTGATGCGCTCCACTGCATCTGCCATAGTGTCATATGCATAGGCACTGTCCTCTGTTGAAACTTCTTCCACCGCATCATCCGGCAAAATCTTGTTCACATAAGGAACATCCTTTAAGATCGGTGCAAGCATGCCTGAGCCAAATCCACCAACATCCCATTTGATCAAAAGTGCTATAATCGCAAGCCATACAATTATGATCAGAAGTGAGACAAAGAATACAGCCACTTTGCTTCCGCCGCTTTCTTCCTCAAGCTCATCACTATCTTCTGCCCGCTGTGTTTTTTTTGCTTTTGCCTCTTCTTTTTTTCTTTGTTTTTCTTCTTTTTTTGCAGCTTTCTTATCTACAACTTCTTCTTTTTCTTCTGCCATGTTTTCCTCCTGTCCGCTCAAACTGCCTAACTGCGCTGTCCATTATCGTGATAGGTATAACTGACAAGTTCGTCTATTTCTTTAGACTCTTCATGTAAAAGTTCCTGTTTAAATTCCTCAAAAGCTTTTTCTTTTAGTTTTTCATGTGTTTTGCGTTCAACCATTGCTTCATTTAGCTGTTTTCTTGCCAATTCAACATTGCGTTCCGCAGCATGTACATTCATCATCTGGCTGCGCTGTTTGCTTTTCATAACATCAATAGCCTGCCTACATTCACGAATTTCCAAAACATTGAGGTTTCCACTTACTAATTCCCTTGCTTTTGATTCATACCCGGCTCTCCGGATCAGAATGTCCTGAAGTTTCTGCTGTTCTGTTGCCAGTTTTGCATTTGCCATACCATAGGCTGTCTTTGCCTGATTTTCCATTTTCTCTTTGATATCAAGAATGTTCTGCATTCTGTATCTGAACTTTGCCATGTCAAAAACCTTTCTTAGTTTTCAAACAGTTTTCTAAGAAGATCAATTTCCTCACTGAATTCAAATTTTTCATCGGTCTTCTGTATCAGAAATTCATTTACTGCCTGTATTTTCTGAATAGCATAATCTATTTCACGATTGGTTCCATTTTTATAGGCTCCAATATTGATCAGATCCTCTGCCTCATTATAAGTAGCCATAACATTTCTTAATTTTCCGGCAAGTTCTTTATGTTCACTTGTAGCAATTGAGCTCATAACACGGGAAATACTCTGTAAAACATCAATTGCAGGATAATGATTTTTATGTCCTAATTTTCTGGATAACATGATATGTCCATCCAGAATACTTCTCGCCGTATCTGTAATTGGTTCATTCATATCATCACCATCTACAAGTACGGTATAAAGTCCGGTAATAGATCCTTTGTCTGAGGTTCCCGCACGTTCTAGGAGTTTAGGCATTTCTGAATATACGCTCGGCGGATATCCTCTCGTTACCGGTGGTTCTCCGGATGCCAGTCCTATCTCTCTCTGCGCCATTGAAAATCGTGTCAGTGAATCCATCATCAATAGCACATCTTTTCCCTGATCTCTGAAATATTCAGCAATTGCCGTTGCTGTTTTTGCAGCTTTATTTCTGATCAGTGCAGGTTTGTCAGATGTTGCAACAATGACTACGGAACGCTTCATACCCTCTTCACCAAGATCACGTTCCACAAATTCCCTTACTTCCCTTCCACGCTCACCAATCAGCGCGATCACATTGATATCTGCTTTTGTATTTCTTGCAAACATTCCAAGCAAAGTACTTTTTCCAACACCAGATCCCGCAAAGATACCGATTCTCTGTCCTTTGCCGACTGTGATCAGACCATCGACTGCCTTAACGCCCAAAGGCAGAACCTCATCAATGATCTTTCTTGCCATCGGGTCCGGCGGCTGTGCCTCAACCGGGTAATCATATGGAACCAGCAACTCATCCACATCCGTTGGTCTCCCGATTCCATCTAAAGTGTGACCTAACAGTTCTTCTCCAACCTTTACAGTCAAAGGATGTCCTGTATTCTCTACGATACAGCCAACACCAATTCCTTCCACGCTTTCAAAAGGCATCAAAAGCAAATGTTTGTCACGGAAACCAACCACTTCAGCCATCGTCGAAAGATTTTGTTCCCGATCGATAATGATGCGGCACAGATCATTCAGTTTTGCATTTGGTCCTACAGATTCAATCGTAAGACCAACAATCTTTGTCACCTTGCCCAGACGGTTAAAATATGTCTTGTCAGCAAGCTGAAGATATTTATCAAATGTATACATTCTGCCGCCTCACTTTTAAGAACACAAGGATCTGATATCTTTCATCAGATTATCAAGCTGCACATCCAGACTGCAGTCAAAGATTCCCGAATCGGTTTCTATAACACATGCATTTTCATCCAGCGTATAATCAGGAACGATCTCCAATTCTATATCATGACCCACATAATCTAATATATTTTCTTTATGTTCCTCCAGAAATGAGACATTGTCGCCTGCCACTTTGATCCGGAAACGCTTTTCATCCTCTATATTGGCAATAGCATTATCAATCAGATGAAGCAGGATCTCCTTTTTTCCATCAAACTGGACATGAAAAACTTTATTAAACACATCCAATATTACATCCACCAGTTCTCTTTCCATATTTTTTTGTTTTTCCTGGTAGGAATTCTGCAATTGTGCCTTTTTCCGCTGCTGTTCCTGTTCTAATTGCTGTTTTTTCTGGTCATACTCCTGTTCTAATGTACTCTGTCCTTCCAGATATCCCTGTTTCTTTGCTTTCTCGCGTATCGTTTCTGCTTCTTGTCTTGCATCGTCAATCAGCACATCCGCCTGTGCCCTCGCCTGCGAAAGTATCTGTTCCGCTTTTTCATTTGCAGCAGACATATCCTGTTCCGGTTCTTCTACAGGGATCACATTATCTGTTTTTTCAGTAATGATTCCCTCCGCAAAACCATCCGATCCTACCGGCCGTGCTTCTTTCGGCTGTGCCTCTTTTATGATGTTTTGTTTCAGAAATTCCTGCATATGATCATTTGAATTGATCACCCTCGCATTCTGACTCTCTGTATGTACGAACCATGGTTTGTAAAGATTAGACAACGATCTCGTCACCTCCGCCTCTGGAGATTACGATTTCTCCAGAATCCTCTAATTTACGAATAACACTGACAACTTTCTGCTGAGCCTCCTCAACATCCTTCATACGGACAGGACCCATAAACTCCATATCCTCTTTGATCATTGCTGCCAGACGTTTTGAAAGATTCTTAAAGATAACATTCTGTACTTCCTCATTTGCAGCCTTAAGTGCAACACCAAGATCTGCATTATCGACATCGCGGAGTACACGCTGGATTGCACGGTCATCAAGCAGCAAGATATCCTCGAATACAAACATCTTCTTGCGGATCTCGTCTGCCAGTTCCGGTTCTTCGATCTCTAAAGACTCCATGATATGTTTCTCTGTCGTACGGTCTACCGTATTTAAAATATTTACGATTGCATCCACACCACCAACAATCGTGTAGTCCTGATTGACAAGTGAAGAAAGTTTCTTTTCCAAAACACGCTCTACCTCTTTAATCACATCCGGTGATGTACGATCCATCATTGCAATACGTTTTGCAACATCCGCCTGTTTTTCCGGTGGAAGTGCCCCGATCACAAGTGCCGCCTGCGCGGATGTCAGATATGATAAGATCATGGCAATTGTCTGTGGATGTTCATCCTGGATAAAGTTCAGTAACTGGCTTGGATCTGTTTTCCGCACAAATTCAAACGGACGTACCTGCAATGATGCTGTAAGTTTCGTAATAACTTCCTGTGCCTTTTCCTCACCAAGAGCTTTGTCCAGCAGTTCTTTTGCATATCCAATACCGCCTTCAGCAATATACTGCTGTGCAAGGCAGATCTGATAAAATTCATTTAAGACATCTTCCTTAACCTGCGGTGAAACGCTTCTGGTATTTGCGATTTCAAGTGTCAGCTCTTCAATTTCATCTTCTTTTAAATGTTTAAAAATATCAGCAGACCGCTCCGGTCCTAAGGCAATCAAAAGAATCGCCGCCTTTTGTATTCCAGTATAATCCTGTGTATTTGTTGCCATACCTTATTCCCACTCCTCGTTCAACCAGTTGCGCAATAATGAAGCTGCCGCCTCTGGATTATCTTCCACAAATTTTTCGATCAGGATACGGGTCTCAGACTTCTCATTGTATCCAATATCCTGCATTTCTTCCTGGCTCTCTTTTGTTGATTCAAGCAGGCTCTCAACAGAAAGCTCCGGTTCGATCTCTGCGGTTTTCTCTTTTCTGGTGCTGCGGAATACCACATAACCAAGAAGAAGAAGGATCAGAACCACAAGCACAATCTGTAAATAATCGGAAGCACTTCTTCCACCGGAAGAATACTGGAAAACCGGTTCTTCCTGCGCAATGATCGTAATCTTATCAGTCGGGATTCCTGTTGCATTAGAGATCATTGTAATGTATTCCTGATCAACCGTGATCGGTGTCGGGTCACTGTTTGCTGCAACATACTCATCAAACGTCATATTTTCCAGTGCTCCGGATGCACGCAATGTATCTTCATCATAGATACGATATTTTGTTGCCACCAGAGAAACAGAAGAACTTGCATAATCAACAGTTCCCCCATTGGAAGATTTCTTTGTTACTTTCTCATTATTCTGATAATTGGTTGTTGTATCTGTAACTGTACTGTGTGTGTAATTATTATCTTCGATTACATAAGAAGTATCATCATTGGAATCTGTTCCAGGTGTTGCAGCCGCGCCACCTTCTGAATCTGATTCATACTCGCTCTTGCTGCCAACCATACCATTCGTCTGTCCGTCTGGTGCGTAATATTCATGGGTTGCCTCTTCCGATGTGTCAAAATCCATCACGAGTTCCGGTGCCACTTCCACATGATCAAACAGGGAAGATCCAACCATAACATCTTTTACTTTGCTTTTTACAAGATTTTCTGCCTTTGATTTTACTGAAAGCTGACTGTTTGCTGTTCCTATCGAAGTATCAGAAGAATCTCCCGAAAATAAAACATTGGAATTAGAATCTAAAATCTGAATATTATCTGTATTTTTATTACCAAGCTGTGTTGCTATGTATTTTGCAAGACCTGCGGCCTGATCTTCATCCATATCTCCACTTAAGGTAAGAATGACTGCGGCATATGAATCCTGATCTTTTGCAAGAATTGTTCCATCATCATTCGGAATATCGAGAGTAACAGAAGCGCTTTCAACATTTGACAGTGTCTCTAACTGTTCTGCGAAATATTTCTGCAGATAAACTTTATATTTTTTTGTTTTATCTGCCT
>ERZ791897.1063-NODE-1063-length-14264-cov-4.320712_pt1 | contig 14264 bp, 11 predicted proteins | sample MGYA00510152_ERZ791897 | MGnify/ENA primary metagenome ERZ791897 (study PRJEB30046, sample SAMN00792050) | human gut metagenome | study: EMG produced TPA metagenomics assembly of the A metagenome-wide association study of gut microbiota in type 2...
ATCACGCCTGCCTGTCACGCAGGAGATCACCGGTTCAAATCCGGTTAGGACCGTTGTGACTTAATAATTTTGACCATCTTATCTGATGGTCTTTTTTTATTTTCTTTTTATTGTCAACTGTGTTAGACTTTATGTGTTACAATCGTTTCCCGAAAGGATTCACATTATATTATTTCGTGAAGATGCCTTGTAACCAAATAATCAATTATTATAATGGGGGAATCTAAATTGACAGAAAGACATTTATTTACATCTGAATCTGTTTCAGAAGGACATCCTGATAAAATCGCTGATCAAATTAGTGATGCAATTTTAGATGCAATTTTGACACATGATCAAAATGCTAGAGCAGCTATTGAAACTACTGTGACAACAGGTTTAGTTGTTATTGTAGGTGAAGTATCAACATCAGCATATGTTGATATTCAAAAGGTTGTTCGTCAAACTATTAAAGATATTGGCTACACCAATGGAAAATATGGATTTGATGGAGATAATTGTGCAGTATTGACTGCTATTGATGAACAATCTGCAGATATCGCTTTAGGTGTCGATAATTCTTTAGAAACTAAGGCTGGGAATAATGAAGATATTCTAGATCAAATTGGTGCAGGAGATCAAGGGATGATGTTTGGGTATGCTATTGATGAAACACCTGAATTAATGCCTTTACCAATTTCATTGAGTCATCGTTTGATGAGAAAAATTGCACAGCTAAGAAAAGATGGGACATTGTCGTACTTAGGACCAGATGCTAAAGCGCAAGTGACAGTTGAATATGATGAGAATAATAAGCCACAAAGAGTAGATACAGTAGTTGTATCAACGCAACACAATGCAGATACATCTTTAGAAACAATTCGTAAAGATGTGATAGAAAAAATCATTAAAACTGTTATTCCAGCTGAATTTTTAGATGAAAAAACTAAATACTTTGTTAATCCAACTGGACGTTTTGTAATTGGTGGACCACAAGGTGATGCGGGATTAACTGGACGTAAGATTATTGTCGATACTTATGGTGGTTATGCCCATCATGGTGGTGGTGCTTTTTCAGGTAAGGATGCGACTAAGGTGGATCGCTCAGCTAGTTATGCGGCACGTTATATTGCAAAAAATATCGTTGCTGCTAAATTAGCGAAGCAAGTTGAAGTACAATTAGCGTATGCTATTGGTGTTGCTCACCCGGTCTCAGTAGCGGTTAATACCTTTGGAACTGGTGTTATTTCTGAAGAAAAATTAACTAGTGCGATTAGGGAAGTATTTGATTTGCGTCCAGCAGGTATCATTGAAATGCTAGACTTAAGACGTCCTATTTATAAGCAAACTGCTGCTTACGGCCATTTTGGAAGAACTGATATTGATTTGCCTTGGGAAAGAACAGATAAAGTAATTCCTTTAAGACAAAGTTTAGATTTGAAAGATTAAAAGATAAGACTGGTACTAAATTACCTATAGTATTTTAGTTGCCAGTTTTTTTATTAAAAAAGAAAGGCTTATCTTTTAAAAATTTTAAGTTTTTACGTGAAATAGTTCGGAAAACAGATTATAATATACTAGGAGTGGTATTTACATTTGAGAAACGGAGGAGAGGAATTTGAAGAAGAGAAAAGAACGTATTGATGCTAAAAAAGATCAGCTATTAACCGAAAATTTAAAATCAGTTAAAAAAGCGACAACGTATTTAGGAACAACAATCTTAATGAGTACGGCAGCATTAGCTGTAAGTAATAAAGATAAAGTTCAAGCGGATGAAACTGTTCAAGTAAATGCTAATAATAGTAATCAAAATGCAACTAGTCAAGATGATAGCAGTACAAATATTGCACCAGTGTTGGCTGAACAGACACAACAAGAGCAAACGAAAGAATCAGTAACACAACAATCACAGCAAGAACAACAGCAAGTTCAACAACAAACACCAAAACAAGATACTGTTGTAGCGCAAGTCCCAGAAGCAGTTAATCTATCAGTGTTTTCTAGGGCTTATCCGGCTAATGTACAACAATTCTTAAATACAATTGCTCCAACAGCACAACGTTTAGCTCAGCAACGAGGGGTTTATGCGTCATTAATGATTGCACAAGCAGCTCTTGAAAGTGCATGGGGAAGCAGTGCTTTAGCAACTAATGCGTATAACTTATTTGGAGTTAAATGGACAGGAACAGGTGCATATGTAACGATGCAAACACAAGAGTATTATGATGGAGCTTATCATACTGTTTATGCTAAATTCCAAAGATACTCAGGATATGAAGAATCGTTAAATGGTTATGCTAATTTGATTGTAACCCGCTTCCCTAAATCAACAAAATCGTATTCATCTACGGTTGAGCAAGCTGCCCAAAATTTAAGGTATGGGGTTTATGGTACATATGCCACAGATCCTAATTATGCAAGTAAACTGATTTCTGTGATTAATACTTATAATTTACGACAATATGATACCAATAACGGTGTCTCAAACGATAGTAACCAAAATTCTGGTAATACCGGCAATACAAATACAGGCGTTACTGGAACATATACAGTTAAAGCAGGGGATACATTATGGGCAATTTCGCAAAAAACGGGTGTATCAGTTGCTAACTTACGTGCATGGAATAATTTGAACTCTGACATCATCTATGTTGGGCAAGTTTTGAAACTTTCTGCATCATCTAACAACGGTAATCAAAATAATAACTCAGGAACTAACAATGGAAACACTACACAGACTCCAAATCAGACAAATACACAAATGTATACAGTCAAGAGTGGCGATTCATTATGGGCAATTTCACAAAAATATAACGTGAGTGTTGCACAAATTAAATCTTGGAATAATTTGACTTCAGACGTAATCTATGTTGGACAAGTGCTCAAAATTCAAGCACAAACCCAACAAGATAGCAATACTAATCAAGGAAGTCAAAATCAAGGTAATCAAAATCAACAAACACCAAGTACTAATACTCAAACTTATACAGTCAAGAGTGGCGATTCATTATGGGCAATTGCAACTAGTCATAATATGACTGTTGATGAATTAAAGAGATTAAATAATCTTTCTTCTAATTTGATTGTTCCAGGCCAAGTCTTGAAGATTAGCCAAACAACAAGTTCAAATACTAATAATAGTGGTAATCAAAGTAATAACAACAATAATCAAACATCAACACCATCGACTAATTATGCAACCTATACAGTCAAGAGTGGTGATTCGTTATGGGCAATTGCTAACCGCAACAATATGAGTGTAGCTAGTTTGAAGGCCTTGAACAATTTGAGCTCAGATGTAATTTATCCAGGTCAAGTACTGAAAATTTCAGGACAACAAACAACACAACAGCCAAGTAGTAATCAACAAAGTAGTTCTGCTAAGCCACAAGAAGTCCAACCAAGCGGACAAACCTATACGGTTAAGAGTGGTGATTCATTGTGGGCAATTGCCAATAGATATAACACAACTGTTGCACAACTTAAACAGCTAAATAATTTATCAAGCAATACAATATATGTTGGTCAAGTGTTGAAACTAAGTGCAAATGGTACAATTAATTCATCAATTACGGTTAAACCAAGTACTAACTCTAAGACATATGTGGTTAAGAGTGGTGATTCGTTATGGAAGATTGCAATGAATAATTCCATGACTGTTAACCAATTAAAAGTATTAAACAACTTGACTTCTGATACGATTTACGTTGGTCAGACATTAAAGTTAAATTAGACAAATAAAGGCAAGTTAGCTTATTTAGAGCAGCTTGCTTTTTTGCTTTAATCCAAGCTTGCAAATATAGTGAAACTTTGCTAAGATGATATTAATATTTAACGCTGAGAAGGAATAGTAAAATAAGGCTGCGTTTCAGAAAGTACGTGGTTGTTGTGAACGTATAACGGGTTTTATTTGAACTCACCTTTGAGTTCTTTGTTGAAAATAAGTAGGCAAAGACGGTATTTCCCGTTACGAAAAAATGAGTGTTGACGTGTAGTCAAAATATAGGTGGTACCGCGAATTTTTTCGTCCTATCGAGGAGCTAATTAGCTTGCGATAGGGCTTTTTTTATGATTTTTAAAGATGAAAGGAAGTAATTTTTTTATGGCATATTCGCATCAAAAAATTGAAAAGAAATGGCAACATTACTGGGATGAACATAAAACTTTTAAAACAACGGAAGACGAAAATAAAAAATATTTTTATGCATTAGATATGTTTCCTTATCCATCTGGGCAAGGTTTACATGTTGGTCATCCAGAAGGATATACAGCCACAGATATTATTTCACGCATGAAAAGAATGCAAGGCTACAACGTTTTGCATCCAATGGGTTGGGATGCATTTGGATTGCCTGCCGAACAATATGCATTAAATACGGGTAATTCTCCACGCGAATTTACTAAGAAAAATATTAATAATTTCAGACGTCAAATTAAATCTTTGGGACTTTCTTATGATTGGGATCGTGAAGTTAACACAACTGATCCTGAATACTATAAATGGACACAATGGATTTTTGAACAACTTTATAAACGTGGTTTAGCTTATGAAGCAGAAGTTCCGGTTAACTGGAGTCCAGATTTAGGAACAGTTGTGGCTAATGAAGAAGTTATCGATGGTAAGACTGAACGCGGTGGTTTTCCTGTTATCCGTAAGCCAATGCGCCAATGGGTTTTAAAAATTACAGCATATGCTGATCGCTTAATCGATGATTTAGAAGAATTAGATTGGCCAGAGGCAATCAAAGAACAACAAAGAAACTGGATTGGACGTTCAATTGGTGCATCTATTAAGTTTAAAGTTGCTCAAAGTGATGCGCAAATCGAAGTATTTACTACTCGTCCAGATACAATTTTTGGTGCAGCTTGCATGGTCTTAGCTCCAGAACATGAGTTAGTAAAATCATTAACAACTCCAGAACAAAAAGCTGCGGTTGAAGCTTACGTAGATGAAGTTTCACATAAATCAGATCTTGAAAGAACTGATTTGGCTAAAAATAAAACAGGTGTCTTTACCGGAAGTTATGCAATTAATCCAGTAAATGGACAAAAAATTCAAATTTGGATTGCAGATTATGTCTTAGCTTCCTATGGTACAGGGGCTATTATGGTAGTTCCAGCACATGATGAACGTGATTATGAGTTTGCCAAGAAATTTGATTTGCCAATTGTAGCGGTAATTGAAGGCGGCGATATTACAAAAGAAGCTTATACTGGTGAAGGGGTTCATATTAACTCTGATTTCTTAAATGGATTAGGTAAACAAGCTGCTATTGATAAGATGATTGAATGGTTAGAAGAAAAAGGAATTGGTGCTAAGAAAGTTAACTATCGCTTACGTGACTGGTTATTTTCACGCCAACGTTACTGGGGTGAACCAATTCCAGTAATCCATTGGGAAGATGGTGAAACAACACTAGTTCCTGAAGAAGAATTACCATTATATCTACCAAAAGCAACTAATATCCAACCTTCGGGTACAGGGGAAAGTCCATTGGCTAATTTGGAAGATTGGGTTAATGTAGTTGATGAAAATGGTCGCAAAGGTAGGCGTGAAACCAACACAATGCCACAATGGGCTGGGAGTTCCTGGTATTTCTTGCGCTATATTGATCCACATAATCAAGATGCAGTTGCAAGTTTAGATAAACTTGAAAAATGGCTTCCAGTTGACTTATATGTGGGTGGGGCTGAACATGCTGTATTACATTTATTATATGCACGTTTCTGGCATAAATTCTTGTATGATTTAGGGATTGTGCCAACTAAAGAACCATTCCAAAAATTAGTTAACCAAGGGATGATTTTAGGTAGCAATCATGAAAAAATGTCTAAATCTAAAGGCAATGTAGTTAATCCAGATGATATTGTTGAAGAATATGGTGCAGATACTTTACGATTGTATGAAATGTTTATGGGACCACTTGATGCATCAATTGCTTGGAGTGAAGATGGACTAAATGGTGCTAATAAGTTCTTACATCGTATTTGGAACATGTTGATTGATGAGCAAGGACAACTTCGTGACCGTGTAACAACAATTAATGATGGTTCTTTAGATAAGGTGTATCATCAAACAGTTAAGAAAGTTAGCGAAGATTTTGAACAATTACACTTTAACACAGCTATTTCACAAATGATGATTTTTGTAAATGAATGTTATAAAGCCCAAGCTTTACCATTGGAATATATGGAAGGTTTCGTCAAATTATTAGCTCCACTTGTACCACATTTGGCTGAAGAACTTTGGACAAAATTAGGTCACGTCGGAAGTATTGCTTATGTTTCTTGGCCAACTTATGATGAAAGTAAGTTAGTTGAAAGTAGCGTTGAAATTGTTATTCAAATTAACGGCAAAGTTCGTCAACGTTTGGTAGTCGCTAAAGATGCAAGTAAAGATGAATTAGAAAAAGTTGCATTAGGCGATGCAAAAATTGCTGAAGAATTAGCAGCTAAGACCGTACGTAAAGTTATTTCGGTTCCTGGCAAATTGGTTAATATCGTGGCCAACTAAATTTAAATACTTTCTAGTGTTGGTCAAAAGAATTTTTCTTTTGGTCAACACTTTTTAATTTATTAACCCTCAAAAAATCATTTAAGATTTCTTTTTAAAAGCACCAAAGATTGGATTTACACTAGTGCTTTGTTATAATTTAGAAAGATTGAAATGGAGAGAAAAGTTCATGGGGATAAAGATTGTCATATATCAGCCCAGAGATATTGATGAAGTGGCTGCGTTATTTTATCAAACAGTACACACAATTAATGCTAAAGATTACACCCCTAAACAACTAGACGCCTGGGCGCCTAAAAAATATAGTAAAGAATTACTCAATAAGTCTTTACTAAGTGATTTTAGTTTAGTAGCTAAAATAGATGGAAAAATTGTGGGCTTTGGTGATGTATATCCAGACAAAGGTTATATAAATCATTTATATGTGCACAAGGATTATCAAGGACAAAAAATAGGTACGACACTTTGTAAAGATTTAGAAGGATTGGTAATTCCTTCAAAAGTAATACTACATTCTTCTTTAACCGCTAAATCTTTTTTTGAACAAAATGGTTATTCATTGGTCAATAAGCAAGTTGTCGATCGGCGTGGAGTTAAGCTATTAAATTGTGTAATGCAAAAAAACTTAGATTAGCGCTTTGATTTTAGATTTAATGAGCAAGGTGATTTTCAAAGGGAGAATAGTTTCGTTAGTAGAAAGTAGGATATAAAATGGATGAAAAAAATACGGTACCAAAACAACAAGTTTCAGCCAAAGAAAAGATGTTAAAAGGCTCCGCTTGGATGACTGCAGGCAGTATCTTTTCTAGAGTTTTGGGAGCCATTTATATTATTCCTTGGTACAGTTGGTTTGGTAGTGATCGTTTGCAAGCGAATGCTTTATATACTAAAGGTTATACTATTTATAGTTTGTTTATCATGATAGCGACTGCAGGAATACCAGCAGCGGTAGCTAAACAAGTATCCAAATACAATGCTTTAAATGAATATCAAGTTGGGCGTAGATTGTATAAGAAAAGTTTTGGTATTATGTTAGCCTTAGGAATCTTGTGTGCTGCAATTTTATGGTTAGGAGCACCGTTTATTTCACAAGGAGATAAAAATGTTATACCGGTTTATCGTTCTTTGGCAATTGCTTTAACGGTTATTCCAATTATGAGCTTAACTCGTGGCTTTTTCCAAGGCTATCAAGATATGGCGCCATCGGCTTTATCACAATTAGTTGAACAAATTGTACGCATCGTTTATATGTTAGCTGCTACATTTTTGTTGATGAAACTTTTACAAGCGGATTATGTTTCAGGTGTTGTCCAATCGACTTTTGCGGCTTTTATTGGTGCATTAGGTGGATTGGGTTTATTAGCTTTTTATTATTTGAAAAAGAAAAGAAGTTTTGATCAATTAGCAAAACAAAGTAATAACCAATTGGAAGTTTCTGATAATCAATTATTAAAAGAAGTTTTGAGTCAATCTGTACCATTTATTTTAGTTGGGGCTGCCATAAACATTTATAATTTAATTGATCAATATAGCTTCCAGCCAATCATGCAACATGTTAATCATTGGTCTTTAGAAACCATTAATGCTTATTATGCATTATTTGCTGGAAATGCCAACAAGTTAATAATGATTGCTGTTTCATTAGGATCTGCGTTAGCAGCAACAGTTGTACCCTTATTGTCTGCTGCAGCAACACGAAAAGATAAAGTAGCGGTTCAAAAACAGTTACTTGATTCGTTTGAATTGTTTTTATTTGTGATGTTGCCAAGTTCATTTGGAATGGCTGCCGTGGCTAAACCATTGTATGTGTTATTTTATGGTTATGATTTTACAGGTGTTTATGTATTACGTATCTCAGCTTATTTGGCGTTATTTTTAGGGATGTATATGGTATGTGCAGCTTTGGTTCAAGGCGTTTATCATAATAAGATGGCTATTCGTTGTACGCTTGTGGGATTAATTGTCAAATTGATATTACAATATCCACTGACAGCTACATTAAATGTTTATGGGCCATTGTTAGCGACAGGAATAGGAATGGTCGTCTCTTGTACGTTAATGCTGTCATTTTTATATTATAAATATCAATTAAACATTATTAAGACACAAAAAAGAGCAAATCTTTTGATGATTTTTGCGATGTTGATGTATGTGGTTGTTTTCATTCTTGTATATTTGTTAAGTTTGCTTATCAATCCGTATAGTCGGATAGGAGCGATGGTTATTTTAGTGATTGTTGCTGGAATTGGCGGTTGGTTATATGTCTTTTTATGTTTAAAGAGTAGGGTTGCCGATGCTATTTTAGGTGCAAAAACGCAAAGAATTCGACACTTGTTAAGAATTAAGTGAGGTTAGTATGCGAATTGATAAATTTTTAGCTGATGTAAATTTGGGGACACGTTCTGAAATCAAGAAAATAATCAAACAAAAAAGAGTTAGGGTAAATGATGAAATTATTCGTGATCCCAAAATACAAGTTGATTTGGAAAGCAAGGTTTATGTAGACGATAGCTTGATAACTTATCAACGTTATTTTTATTATATGTTAAATAAACCTCAAGGTGTAATCAGTGCAACGAGTGATACTAGTGCGCGCACGGTATTGGATTTAATTGCTAAAAAGGATTTAGTTAAAGACTTAGCTCCAGTTGGACGATTGGATAAGGATACTACTGGTTTGTTACTTTTGACCAATAATGGACAATTAGCTCACGATTTGTTGGCACCTAAAAAGCACGTTGCTAAACTTTATCAAGCCTTGATTGCTGGAGTAGTGGATGAACAAACTTGTGAATCTTTTGCGTGGGGATTAATTTTAAAAGATCAAACGCAACTAAAACCGGCTCAGTTAGAAATTTTGAGTGTAGATTTAAATAAAGAGCAATCTTTGATACAAATTACTATTAGCGAAGGAAAATACCATCAAGTTAAGCGAATGTTTGGAGCCGTTGGAATGAAAGTTTTAACTTTAAAGCGGCTTAAGATGGGAAATTTAACCTTAGATCAAACGTTAAGACCTGGTCAGTATCGTCCTTTAAGTATGGATGAATTAGCAATGTTAAAACAAAGCTAATTAAAAACGACTCAGTAAATGAGTCGTTTTTTTAGTGATTAAAACAAATCTTATGCATGAAAACTGGCAAATAAGTGCTTAATTTGGTTGGTAAGACAACATAATTAGTTAAAGAAAGCTCTTGGGCAACTGCGCTGTGTAAGTAAACAGCGGCATTAATTTTATCAAAAAGAGGTGAATTAAACTGTGCAATTATAGCGGCTAAAATACCGGCTAAAGTATCACCCATTCCACCTGTTGCCATATAAGGGCCACCGATTGGTAACTCATAGCATTGATTTTTAGGATGGTAAATCTGGGTGTGATGTTTTTTTAAGACAACCCAGGCATTTAGCCGATCACAAGCTGCTTGATTTAACTGCCAAGAATCTTGTTTGGAAATTTCAATACCAGAAAGACGTTGCCACTCCATTTGATGAGGCGTATAAATGACATTTTGGGCTTGAATCTTGGAAAGTAAAGCAGGATATGTAGCCAATAAAGTAACAGCCGATCCGTCAATGATGAGTGTTTGCTTTTCTTGGCAGTTTGCCATGACTGTCAAAAAAATTTCATAAGCACGTTCATCAGTGCCTAAACCAGGACCAATCACAATAACGTCATTATTACAACAAGCATTAGCCAAAGCAACCTTATCAAAAAAATTAACAAACATAGCTTCAGCAACCACGCTGTGTAAAGCTGTAAGATTTTCTTTAGCACAAGCACAAGTAACTAAACCAGCACCAGCATTAACACATGCTAAAGCACTCATGATGATTGCTCCACCGTAATTTTGATTACCTCCGACTAATAACACCTTACCAAATGTTGCTTTATGACTGATTGCAGGGCGTTTAGTGATAACAGAATTTAAAATTTGCTCAGATAGTTGTTGCATATAAACGACTCCTTTTGGACTTGAATTATTTTAATTATACTGCATGGTTATCTTTAAATAAATGTGCTAAAATTATTAGCGTAGATAAACAAGGAGGGATCGATATGACAATCGATTGGCAAGCCGAGGTCGCCAAAAGAAAAGACGATCTTTTAAACGACTTGATTGCACTTTTGAAAATTGAAAGTGTGCGTGATGAAAGCAAAGGAACACCACAAGCTCCATTAGGTCCAGGACCTAAAGAAGCATTAGATGCATTTTTAGCAATCGGACAACGCGATGGCTTTGAAACCATGGAATTAGATGGTTTAGCCGGGCATATTGCTTATGGACAAGGTGATGAAATCTTAGGGATTCTAGCACACGTTGACGTGATGCCTGCTGGTAAAGGTTGGGAAACCGATCCATTTGACCCAGTAATCAAAGACGGTCGCTTGTATGCGCGTGGTTCTTCAGATGATAAAGGACCAGGAATGGCTGCTTATTATGCCTTAAAGATTATCAAAGCCTTAAACTTACCAGTTTCTAAGAAGGTACGTTTTATCTTAGGAACAGATGAAGAAAGTCAATGGCGTGGGATGACACGATACTTTGAAAAGATGCCACATCCAGATTTTGGTTTTTCACCAGATGCCTTTTTCCCAATTATCAATGGTGAAAAGGGAAATGTTAGCTTGGTAGTTAACTTTGGTAAAGAAAATGGTTCGGAATTTAGGTTGACTAATTTTGATGCTGGCTTGCGTGAAAACATGGTACCACGCGATGCAACAGCAACGGTTGTAACTGAAGATTGTGCAGCGATTGCTAAAGCTTTTGATGAATTTATCGATCAATACCCAATCGAAGGTAACTATGAAATCAATGAAGGTCAAATTATCTTAAATGTAATTGGTAAGGCAGCGCATGCGCAAGAACCAAGAAACGGTGAAAATGCCGGTACCTATTTGGCATTATTCTTGAATCAATATGGTTTTGGTAAGGATGCTAAGAACTTCTTAGAATTTGCAGCTCAATACTTACACCAAGATTCACGGATGGACAACTTCCAAACTGCTTATACAGATGAAATCATGGGTGATTTGACGATGAATGCTGGCTTGCTATCGTTTAATGAACAAGACGGTGGTAGTGTAACAATGAACTTCCGTTTCCCTAAAGGGATTGATGAAGTTCAAATTAAAGCAGCGGTAGAGAAGGTTGTTGCTCCAATGAACGCAACAATCGAACAAGGTCGTGTACAAGTGCCACACTATGTATCACCTGAAGATCCGATTGTTTCAACCTTACTTGATGTTTATCGTCGTCAAACCGGTGAAGATGCTCAACCAAAAGTGGTTGGTGGCGGCACATATGGCCGTTTGATGGAACGTGGAGTAGCCTTTGGGGCAATGTTCCCAGATACACCAGATACGATGCATCAAGCAAATGAATTTATTCCGGTTGATGATTTGTTAAAAGCAACTGCTATTTATGCTGAATCAATCTATGAATTAATCAAATAATAAAAATAGACCAAAATGAAGTGATTTTAAAAATCACTTCATTTTGGTCTATTTTTTATTTTGCCACATTTTACCTAAAATGTCTTTAAGAACTAAGAAAGCTTCAAGCTCGGTATAGTCATAGTCTTTTTTTATTGTGTTAATAGCCCACGTAAACCAAGAACATAGTCTTTAGTAGTGACTTCTTTTGTGTACTTTAGTAAAATCGGATATTTTTGTCCCCATAACTTAGTCCAATCAACTTTTTCTGGAGCTTTTGCAATGGCTTCTTTGATTTGACTGAGGTTAGTATCAAATGTTAAGAGTTCATCTAGACTAGTTTGATAAATTTTGGCGAGACGCTTAGCTTGATAGACGTCGGGTAAAGTTTCGTCTGTTTCTCATTTTGAGATCGTTTGGCGACTGACTCCTAGTTTTTGTGCGACTTGTTCTTGTGACAAACCTTGTTTTTTACGTTGATTAAATAAACTTTGGCCAAGATTGCTCATTTGATCATTTAGGATACGCTTATTTCCAAATCAAAACCAGCGCTTTTTTGAGCAGTTTGGCCCGTAAAGTTAACAATTAGTCAATTTCTTTTTGAGATAAATCATATCAACTAATTGTATACCTTCTTCGAATATTTCATGATCATAATTATCTAAAAAGAAGTTTTTGATACGATAGGCATATTCAAAACCACAGTGCTGATAAAAATTCATGGTCACGGGACTTTGACCGGTCCCAACATAAGCAAATGTTGCTTTGGGATATTTTTGACAGACTGCTAATAAAAGTTTTTTACCTAGTCCTTGGCGTTGAAATACCGGTAAAACTGCTAAATTTTTAATTTCTATATCCGCTTTGTTAAACGGTAAGACTAGACAAGTCGCACAAAGTGTTTGTTGATATATTAAAGCATACATTTGTCCTTTAAACATATATTGTGCGACCAATTCTGGTTGTTCATCGGCTAAAAGCAAAAAATCTAAGAAATCTTGGCGTTTTGTCACGGGAATTTCAATTATGTTAATCATGACAGTCTCCTAGAAATAATCGACTAAGGTAGGCGTAACTGCGCTTAAAGCAGCATCTAGCTTGGTTAGCACGATCTTATCTGCGACTTTTATTTGACCTAATTTAGCTAAACGACTAGCCGAAGTTGCTCCTAGAAAAATTTGACTAAGTTGTTGAATTGTCAAAGTAAGTTGGGCTTTTGCTGAAGTCTTGACTAAACTGGTAACACCATCTTTAGCTTGTAAGCGCCAGATTCCGGTGTTTTGGCTAAGTACAGGATCACTTAATTCTAAACAAATATCGAGATTACCAGCAAACGGATAGCTATCAAAAAAACTCTTTAAATCAACGATTCGCGCCATCATGTATGGAACGATTTTAGCTTCAAACAAATATGGATCACTTGTGAACAAACCTAAATAATCAAGATTAGGTGTTTCGTAGATGATTGTGGTAAATGAATTTTGATGCTTGCTGATAAAAGTTAATAAAGCATTTTTAGCTATGGAAGTTTGATAGACAAATTCTTTAATTGTCAAAGTTAACCCAGAACGTTCATACAATAAATAACCTTGAGCTACTGCATTATCATCGTAATAAACGGCAACGTCCCAGGAATTTTTTAAGGTTAAATAATGCCACCAATTTCTTGGAACGAATGATTCCACCGTTATTAGCTAATGGACTATTTTTATAAAGTGGATCGATTATTGCAATGAAATCTATGAGTGCGCCTTTTTGGAGGTGTCCGCAAGTAACTTTAGGAATTTGGAATTGTCTTAGTTTATCTGCGCTAATTTGATAATGTATCTTGTCAAAAACGTGTTCGTAACCAAACTTGCGATAATAAGTAAACGAAAAGGGAGCCAGATAAGATAAAGCGACCTTTTGTTGTGCCATTTTTTCAAGAGCATAGCGCAATAAATTGCCAGCACCACCACGACCGCTGTACTCAGGAGCGGACATCACATCACCGATTCCATGCATTGAATAAGTTGCACTTTGGAAACCAACTGTCAAAGGAATTGCATATAAGGCGCTGACAAGTTGATCATTTGCTTTGATGCCATAGGTTAATGCTTGATCATAGCGATAAAAAAAGAAATCCCGGCGCTGTTGGCTATCTTCTTTGTTAAATGCATACAAGTAAAGTTCATAAAATTGTTGTTGCTCAGTAGCTGTCGTTAGTTCGTAGTTCATAATGTGTTCTCCTTAGAAAATATATATTTTAATATAAAAGTATAAGATAGCATCTTAAGCTTATATTAATTTAACTTAATTTAGGCAGAAGTCGCCCATCCTCTATAGGTGGGTGATGAA
>ERZ791897.1081-NODE-1081-length-14079-cov-7.248859_pt1 | contig 14079 bp, 6 predicted proteins | sample MGYA00510152_ERZ791897 | MGnify/ENA primary metagenome ERZ791897 (study PRJEB30046, sample SAMN00792050) | human gut metagenome | study: EMG produced TPA metagenomics assembly of the A metagenome-wide association study of gut microbiota in type 2...
AACGTTCTTCCGCCATGGCAAGGCCTCCTCACGCGCAGCGCGCCACCATGCTCGCGGGCTCACGCGCGCATCAAACGCCTCGCGCATGCAAGCCCGCACGCTCGCATCCCTATAGATCCAGCGCCTTCTTCGCGGCATCAACCGGGTCACCATCCATGTAGAACACCGGACTCAGTCCCGAAATAATCTCGGACGAAACACTCTGCAAGCCCGCGATGGCGCTCAGCGGCAAAATCACGCGCTTGGCGCCGGCGTTTTTGGCCACGCGCATAATGTCCTCGAGCCCTCGGATCTCGTCCATAGAACCCGACATGCGCAAGATTCCCGGAATCGCCAGCGCGGGCATCACCGGGCGGTTGCACGCCGCAGAGCAAAGGCCCACAAACTCGGCGAGCGAAACTTCCTCGGACAGGCCCTTGCTCTGCAGGTCGTTGTAGAACAGCAAATAATCCTTGGAGCCAATGTGCATGCCCGGCGCCACGCGGTTCGCCAGGTTCACAAAGTTGTCGAACGCGGCTTCCAGCGTATCGCGCACCGGCTTGTTAAAGGCCACGCCCTCGTACTTAAACTTGCACTCGCCGGCAACGGCCTTGTTCTCCAGCTTGTATACGGCAACCTCGCCGCCCTGCGACCTGCCCACGCCAAATACGTGGCCGGACAGCAGCGGCCCGTCGGGAATCAGCGTGTCCTCGGTCTGCTCGGGCACGTGCACCACGTGCACGTCCTGCGGGTTGTCGGCATCCATATAACCCAGGTTGACGTCGATAAACTCGACGCCCGCCATAATCTTGAGCTGCTCCTTTACACGGCGACGGCCCTCGATGGCGTAGTCCAGCAGCCAGCGCACGTCGTCCTTGTCCATAGCCTCGTCGGGGAACAGCAGCTTGGCCAGGCCGCTAAAGGACTTGCGCACGGCGATCTCGTCACGCTTGTTAAAGTCGCTGTTAAAGCGGAAGTAGCGGTCGATATGATGCGTAAAGTCCTTGCGGCGCATCTCCTTGCAAAACTCCGACAGGCAGTCGGTGATTAAGCCGTAATGCCCGGTCAGCAGGCTCGAGCGCATCTTGGGAATCTCCCAGCCCGGCAGGTAATAGTGGATACGGTCGAAGAAGGCCGAATCGTTGTTAAACTCCGGCGGGAACGGATCAAACAGGTGCGTGGTCTTAAGAACGTTTTGCACGGTGTCGTTGATGTTGCCCTCAAAGACCATGGAGGCATCGGCGTTAATCTGGTCGCGGCCACGCGCGTAGCTGCCGCTGGCCATGTAGTCCTTCATGATCTGCACGGCGTTGGTGTCCTTAAAGCGCATGCCGGCGACCTCGTCGAACGTCACGCAATCCCAGTGACCCACCAAGCCCACGCGATCGGCGCGCATGGAGTTCATGCGGCCGAACAGGTTGGCCGTGGTGGTCTGCCCGCCCGAAAGCAAGATGGCGTAGGGCGAGACCTCTTTGTAGATATGGCTCTTGCCGGTACCGCGGGGACCAAGCTCGCACAGGTTATAGTTGCGCTCGATCAGCGGCACCATGCGCTCGATAAAGTGCAGGCGCTCCTTCTCCGAAAGCTCGCTGGGCTCATAGCCGGCAGAGCGCAGCAGCATGTTGAGCCACTCGTCGCGCGAGAAATACTGGCGCTCGTCGATCATGGCCTCCAGGTCCAGGTTGGGCATCTGGATGGGCGTGAGCGACGCCACGCTAAACGGAGAGTCCTCGGGTCCGCGCTTTTTGCGCTTGGCCTTGGAACGGCGCGGCGCATCGTCGCCAAAGACCTCCATGCCAAACTCGTCTTCCTCTTCCATGGGATGACGATACTCGATGCTCATGATGCACCAAATGCCGCCCTGCAGAATCTTGGAGTAGTCGCGCACGTACTCGGCCGGCATCACAAACGGCTCAATGGTCAGATTGGCAAACGACGCCACGTAGATGTCTTTGTATTCGTCGAGCTTGGCCGTCACCTTATCGATAATGGTAAAGCGACCCAGCTCGCGAATCTTGGACTTGATGCGCTCGGACTCGTCGGGACGCACGTAGTTATCGGTGAGGATCTTGCGGATGCGCTCCAGGCCCTCTGCCACGGCATCCTCGTCATCGGTTGAGCAGTACATGCCCAGCAGGTACTCCAGCACAAAGGTAGGCACGTTGGCGCCACGCTTCATAAGGGCCGTGAGGTCCTTGCGCACGATCTTGCCGCCAAAGTGCTCGAGCAGCTTGCCGTCCAGTACATCCATGTCATAGCCGTCGTCCTCGGGAGCGTCGGCCACGGCCTGGGCATAGCCATCAGTCGAAGATTCACCCTCGGCGGGCGCGGCAGCCTCAACGGGCGCATCCACATCAATCGAGGGAACTTCCCACAGATCGTCGTCATGGCTATCAAACATAGGGCACACTCCTAAAAACCAAAGTCAGCAACAGGGGCAAACGAAACAGCGATGGTGTACGTCTCGCGCCAAACGATCTTGCCCGTCTCGCGCTCGCGGCAGACCAGATAGTACGGACCCTTGGCCGAGAATCCATCCGCTGCATGCAACGCAAACTTGGCATGCACCACGCGCTCCTGCGAGTTAACAGAAGTCTTGTTGGCATGCGCCTTGACCGTATCGCTCATCTCGTTGCCACTTGCATCGGTAAACACCAGCTCGTACTCGCACGGCAAGACCTTACCTTGGGCAGGTTCTTCCTGGATCAAGTTGACCGAGAAGAGCGAGTTGGTCACTCGGCGTCCCTCGCTTAGCACGCGCAGCGTCGCCGCGCGCGTGTCGACAAAGTCCTTGGAACCCGAGCGCGCACGCCAAAAACCGATAACGGGCACGCAGAGCTCCTGCAGGCTCATGCCGCCGTGGACGTAGTTGTTAGTGCCGCCGGGACGCTTGAAGTGCACGTTCTCGCGCGGAGCAAATCCCTCAAAACCGGCACCCAAACGTCCCATGCCAACATTAACAAACACCTCGCATGCCTCTTCCGAAAGCTTGGCCACGGCCTCGTTGGGCACCACCAGATGACGCTTGCCGTGCATGACAGGAGCGTCAAGGAAGGGAAGGTCTGGCTTGCCGAGCATCTGGCACTCGCTGAGCTCCCGACGCGTGTAGATAAAGCCGTGGTCCGCCGTTATAACAACACGCGCGCCCGGGGCGTCGGTGCACACGCGACGCGCCAACGCAGCAAGTTCCTCCACGGTGTCCGCACAGGCATCGAAGACGTCATCCTGCGTAGCGGCCTTCTCGCCCGTAACATCGATCTTGTTGTGGTAGAGATAAACGAGCTTAGAGTCCTTGAGCAGCGCCTTGCGCTCGGTTCCCGCCATGTTGAGGTATGCGCTCGAGCGCAAAGCGCGGGCCGTGGGCTCAACGTGGGTAAGTACGGCCTCGCGCTGCGGAGTCGTCGCAGTGGGCATGCCGTCAGCCAACACAAGCGAGCCATCCGCTGCAAGTTCAAGCGCTTGGTGCGGCAGCAGCGCGGGCATGCCCACCTCGGTGATGGAGGGAAAGACCGCCTGCATGCTAGAAACCCTGACGTTGCCGCCGCGCTCGCGCTCGAGAAGCGCCGCGACATCACGGGCCACCTCATAGCGCAGCGCGTCGCTTACGATAACGACCGTCGTTTTGGCAGACCCCACAAAGGTGGGCAGCACATGCCAGTAGAATTCATCCTGCCGTGCAGGGCCATCGATGTAGCCGCAATCGGCCCACTCCCCTTGCGCAGCTGATGTCCAGCAGGCATTGGCATCGGCCAAAAACCAGTTGCTGTAGAGATTCTCCGCCCAGTCCACCACGGCTCGGGCAGGCTCCTCGAGTACATCGCACTCGACGGAGCGCGCCCGCAGATACGCGTTGCACATATGACGATAGGCGGCATCCATGGCATACCAATCGGACGTGTAGGCATCCCACACCTGCTGGGGCTGCGCCAGATGGAACCCGCCCGCGTGTGCCTGCCTAAACGCGCACATATCGGCCACGGCAGCAAGCAAGTCAAAGTAGCTCTCGACACGACGGTACCAGCTTAGGTCGCAACGGCGCGCAGCAAATGTGCGCGCATCCTCAACACGGTCCGCGCCCTGGGCAAACGAGCAGAACAGCTGCGAGAGCACGGCCTCATTGACGCACGGAAACACATCAAGCGAGGTCAGCACATCGATCGGCAAGGTCTCGAACCGCGCAAAGAGTCCACGGGCATCCTCTACCAAACGGCAGATCTCAAATAGGTCCTCGCTCGATGCCTGGGCATCGGCGGCCTGGTCCCACGTGCGCACCGCCTCAAGGCAATAGGGGCCGTAGGCGGGAGCCACATAGCTTTCGAGTCCCTTGAGCGCTCCCTCGGGAAGCGCGGTAGACGCCGCTGTAAGGAGCACATGGGATGAAAGCATAAGCAATGAGTCGCGCTCATACAGCGGCACCTCAAACCCATAGCAGCGAAGCATAAAGGCAGAGAGCACATCGCGCACGCAGTACTTGTCCATCAACTCGGCCAGCGCCTCGGGACCCTCGTGCAGCAGCGTGGTCATACAGCCGCGCAGCACAAACGCGGGTCGCGCGTCGCCAAGCTCTTTACCGCCAAATATCACCGTAAGGATTCCAAGCTCGATATCGGATGCGCCCGCGGCGTGCGGAACGCACGCGGCAAACTTAGCACAGCGGGTCTTGGCATCAAAGAAGGTCTTGTGCTCGCGCAGGCTCTCGCGCACGGCGTCGATATTCTCGATGCCCAGCTGATCGGCCAAAAGCGAAAGATAGTCAGCCTGGAACTGATCGGCATACAGCTCAACATCGGCAAGCCAATCACCCACAAGCCTGCCGCGCGGGCAACGGCGATACAGCAAGATATCGTTCGCAAGGTCATCGCGGTTGATGAGCTTCTTGACGGCAAACATGCGGCCCTCGCAGGCCTCAACAAAGCGCACCGGACGCTCAAAGTCACCGTGAGCAGGCATTACGCCGGCATCGGCCCCCACGCCGTCGAAACCCTCGGCAGCCAATCGCTCAAACTCAGAGGCAAACTCGCCGTCCGCATCGTGCCAAACCACCACACGACGCGGCACGCATGCGGGCAACGGTTGCAAAAACCGCAGCTTGAGCTGTTCTTCTACATCGATCTTGGGCATGAATATCCTTACCGTATCTGCAGTTACTTGATCTTTGCCAGCACATCCTGAAACTTGGCGTAGTTGGCCTTGACGCCGTCATCCAGGTCGATCTTAATCATCTGGTCTGCCAAGTGGTGCAGCTTCTCCTCGAAGGCAATAGTCTCTTTGAGCTGGTCGTTGAGCTTTTTGACGCGCTTATCCAAACGCACGCGCTCGCCGCGCTCGGCACCGGCAAGGGCATCGTTGGCATAGCCGATCTGGGAACGATAGCGCTCCTGTTGCTCATGCACATAGTCGGTGCGAATGCGAGCCAACAGGTCGGGCTGGTAGCGATGCATGTAAACAAGACACTTGAAGCCATTCTTCTTGCCGCTGTCGAACAGCCAGTAGATGGGACGCTTCTTGTAGGTCTGGCAGTGGTCCTTAAAGAAGTCCTTCAAAAAGTAGGTGCGGATGACCTCGCGCGAGGTGCCCTTGCCGCCGAGCGCCTCGGCAATAAAGGCCAGGTTCTGCTCGAGCGTCTCCTCGCCGTACACGGTGCGCACAAAGTCAATAAAATAGCGCACGATGTCGTCGTCAAAGTACTCGTCGTCGGTAATGGGCAGCACGTTGTCGCCATCTGGCATAAAGGTCACGTGATCGGGATCGGGCATCTTGGCCAGATAGTCGTCGACCATGGCGCCTTGATCGGCCAGAACCAGCCCGTCCACATCCAGCGAATAGCGGCCAAACATGCAGCCGACGGCATAGCTTATGAGCGAGGTGACCTCGTCGCGCTTGGTACGCACGTATTTGTTGCCCTTATAGCTCTCGGGAATCTCGTCGGCGGTGTCGAAGACGCGTGCCACCGAAACGTACTTATCCTCGACCTCGATGGGCACCTCCCCCTCCATGTTGTAAATCTTGGCAAAGATTCGGTTGAGCTCTTCCTCGTTAGCGCGAAGCTGCTCAAAGCGAGCATTGACCTCGGCCTTGCGGGCCTCGTATTTATCTTGAAGCAAAGTGGCCATAACTACAGACCTTTCAATTTATCAATACAGTAGAAGTTAGAAAACCCGAGCCCATTCCATCAATCAATAAACACCAAGACTCGTGAGCTGAAAAACAGCGAAAGCCTTCCGATGCTCGACCGATATCTTCAGGACAAGTCTGGCTATCAATAAATCCCATAAGTGAGAGACGACAACTACAATAAAGTCAATAAAAGATGGGACAGAAAAACGAATGCCATGATTAATGACAGAACAGTCAGGCCAGTTGATATTTTCAATCGCTTCCACATGTTGTTATGTTTCAAAAGGTAAGCCCGATAGGTAATGTTTAGGGAAGAGCAGTAGGACTTAAGCAAGTCCCGTTCCCTAATTTGCCCGCCCTCGTCGCAAGCCTCTTTGTAAGTAGTCGAATACCTATCAAATTGTTCAGAAGGAGATGCGAGTGCAATATTGCTCCTTAAAAATATTGCACTGACAGCTATAACAAGAGCACAGCCAAGAAGACCAAGAAGAATCAAATAGACAAACAGTATTTGCCTCGTTGAAATCCCATAAACTTCCTCAAGACCTTGAATATTTGAAATATAGTCGAGAGGCGCCAGGTACGCAACGGACAGAATCGTGATGGTAACCATGAGGTTATCAACGTAGCGATTTAAGCTATCCCCCCTCTCTTTTTCAAATTCAAGTGAGGAAAGAACAATGTCTCTCAAGTAATCGCTAATCTGCCCCTCCTTGGAGAGAGCGCTTTTATCGACGTCATGTCGCTTGTTCTTTTTGCCCATGAAAGTCACCTTTACTACTTGGTTTTTCGATCAGGTAAACCCGCCGGTTTTTCATAAGTAAATTGCGTTAACCTTGTTATGGGTCCAGGAATCGTGACCGGCTTCTTTGCTCCCGCCCCTTCATCTTTTCTTTTCTTGTCATCTTTCTTTTTTTCAGACATATTTAATTTCAATCCAATCTATCCAATGACGTTCTTTTGTTAAAGATAGGTGAGTCCTAACAAGACAGCTAAATTAAAGGATGACGCTTGAAATCCCAAGAAGTTTCAAACGAGTCATAGTCAGCCTTTGAAATTGAGCGAGAGTCTTCGACGAGTGAACAGACAGTCGGTTCGGCATCCTCATCTTGGATAATCGGCAACTGGCCGATTTGGCCCACCTCAAAGTTTAGAGTCGGCGACATAAACGCCAAATCAATTTCGGCAATGGAACAGTTGCAGAAAGCCTGGATGAATCGAAGCTCGTTCGGCTCCGCAAAAAGACATGCTCCAGCTACCTCAAAAAGCATCCCTCGAGGTGCAAACCTAAAGGAGGCGAGGCTGGAAGAAATTTTAGACCAGGAAACTGCGGGCTTGAAATAGTCGTTCTGGTTCTTGATCACAAAATCAGGTGTAGAGAGATAGGTATACTTGGACAGAATTGCTTCCTTCATCTCCCGACCGTCATCAAACCAATTAACCACCTCATCGTAGTCACCCCACCACTTTCGATAGGAGCCGCCCCGAATAATCGGAAACCAACGGGAACCACTTTGCTTTGCCTCGGGCCTGCCACTGCAATCTCGCGATGTGTTGGAAGGCACCACTTCCCACCATTTCCTCAAAAAGCGGCCATTATCGCTCGTCGCCAAGCCCTGTCGCGGAGTAGCAATGGCATCGAGCCTCTTTCCTTTTGTGAACGATTCAACAAGAGCATCGCTGGCCCAGTAGGCTATGGGGGTGCCGGGGATTTGTTTGAAGGTGTCGGCGTTGCGGCGGTAGAACCAGCCACAGTCGGGGTTTTGGATGGCCTCCAGCGCCTTGGGAGCCTGAACCGCGGGGCCAGTAAAATCGGCAAGACGAACGTATCCGCCTTTATAACCATCGATATGCGAATTGTGATAGGTAAACGTGCAGATGGGCACGGTTGCCCCTGCAAAGCCAGAATACTCGAGCTGAATGAGCGTGGTTAGGGTCTTGTCATCGATAAGCCTATTTCGAAGCTTCTCGTAGCTACCGATAAACATCCAAACAAATGGAGTCATCATTCCGACTTCGCCGTGCTCGCCAGCAAAGTCCATAATGCGCACGATGAACGAAGAGAACAGGTCACTCTTCACGTCGGGATAATTTCTCTTGACCCACTTGCTCATGAATGGATTAAAGCTGCTGCTGCCCATATACGGAGGATTCGCAACGGTGCAGGTAAAACGACGGGGCAGCTTCTCGCAGATGGCGGCAGCGCTTTCGAGCTTAGTTTTGGCCGTAGCGGCAAAAAGGTCATCGGAACAACTCGCGGCGGCAGCCTTGAGCTCGTCGATCTCGTCCTCTGAAGGATTGAGCAGCGAACCGATCTCGCCCAAATGGCTCAGCTCCTCGGCGAGCTTCTTGTTGCCCGGGAGCTCGTCCTCTCCCAGCGGGATGCTCGAGAGCACGGTAACGTCGGCGCGCACGGCGCGCTTGAAAAAGCGACGATCGTGCTCGCGGGCGCACATGGCAAGCGCCAGTTCCGCGATCTGCGCTGCACGGGGATCGATCTCCATGCCAGCGAGGTTTTTAGTAAGAATGAGCTCGGGAATTTCGCGCTCACGATAGCCGCGCTCCTCGTACATATGGAAGAGCAATTCGAACGCATAGACCAGGATATGGCCCGAGCCACATGCGGGGTCACAGAGGGTTATCTCCTCGGGGCTCGAGATGCGGATGAAGTCCTCGTGCTCAGCATCGGGCTCGATGTAATACTCCATGCGCTCGCGTAACGAACTCCCCGGATTGTTGAGCATCCACAGACGGCCGAGCGAGTTCTCGACCATATAGCGTACGATCCACTCGGGGGTGAAGAGCTGCGTGGCGGGCGCGATGTCCGCCGCCGCTGCCTTGCGCTTGGATTTGAAGAACTCGTCTTTAACGTCAGCGTTGTAGTACTGATACATCCAGCCCAGAACGGTCACGCCCTCGCGCCAGTCCTCGTCAGTGAGGACGGCATTGAGTTTGCCCACCACACTGTCGGCCATCATGAGACCCTGGGGCAACAGCAGCTCCATGGCTCCGCCTACGCGTTCAAAGACGCCCGGCAGGCAATCGGCAAGCTCCTCGCACTGAGCCACAAACAGGTAGCGCCACAGCGGTTCATCCAAGCCCGCCATCTTGAGCTCGGCTATGTGATCGGTATCGACCGTCGCTATCTCCACGTCCAGTGCGTTCTCCACGGCCTCGCTGCCATGGCTGCCGTCCGCACGACTTAGCAAGCGCATACGGCTGGGGAGCCATCCACGTGCATCCATAAAGCGAATGGCCACGATGCGGTTGAACCAGGTGTAGGCCGCACGGTCGCGCAGCGCCTCGTGACCCACCTCTGCCTGCATGCGCAGCAGTTCGTCGCGCTGCTCAATCTCAGCCGGACTTAGAGGCAGGCCGTTGACGGTCTCGGACCCAACGGGCACGGGTGCAGGTTCGGTGATGCCGTAGCGCACCATCTGCGCCTCCACGCCTTTGATGAGCTCCGTACGGGCCCAGGTGCAGAAGCTCTTAAGAGCAGAATCGTTCATGGTTGATGAGCCTTTCTAAACGCCATAAGCAACCGGCGCACGCTTTGGCGCCGGTTGCTCCGCGGGTTAGTTGATACGAATCTCGTCGTTTGCAGCGAGTGTCTGCATAAGGCGGGAGCGCAAGTCATCCACATAGCGCTCCACGTCCTCTGCGGTTGTGAGGCGGCTCGGCTTGGCCAGATCGGCGCGGCGCACGGTCTTGATCTTGCGCTGGGGCACGGGTGCAGGCACGGGAGCAGACGATGCGGCGCCCTTGTTGGAGACCATCTTGACCACCTCACCCGTACTCGTGACCTCAGTGGCGCGGCGCTCGTTGTCCATACGCACGCGGGCCTCATCCACAGCGTCGTACATCTCGTTGGCCGCCGCACTGAGCCAGTCGCCCCAGTTAGTTGCAACAACGCTCAGTTCGTTGAGACTTTGAGCGCTGTGGGCACGGTTTTTGAACGACTCGTATTTGGTGCCGGCGCCTGCTATGGCATCCTTAGCCTGATTGACAAAGCCCTTTTGGCTCTCGGCCTGCGCCCGCAGGTCTTGCAGATCGCTCTCGATGCGACACAAAAACTCATTGCGGCGGATGCCCAACAGCTTTTTCATGTCGTCCTCGACGGGATCCATAAGCGGCTGCAGGTCTTTAATATGGCCGTAGGGCTTGGGATCTTTGAGGATCTCGCGCACCTTTGCCACGCTCTTCACCGCGCCGGGAATGTCATCGGAGGCATACTCGATACCCTCGGTGCGACTCAAGAAATCCTTGGCGTGGTCAAACGCTGTTCGTTGGTTGGACCCGAAGAACTCAACCACCTTATCAAAGTCTTCCTTGGCATCGAGCAAACGCTCCTCATGCTTGGTGAACGTGGTCAAGAACGCCTCGGCCTCGTTCTGGTCCTTAAGGACGTCGACCACCTCCGAGCGCATCTTCTCGCACTCGTCCTCACCGGGATACGGGTAGGCCGGCTTGATGCCCGTGTAGTAGTCGCGTGCCATGGCGAGGCACGCCTCGCGCAAGCCCTCAAGGCGCTCTTTGAGCTCGGCCACGAGCTTATCCTCGTTGGAGGGCACGGTCTTGAGATCAAACAGATCACGCATGAGCTCGCCCGTGGCGCGCAGCAACCGGTCGCTCATGCGCACGCGCAAGCGCACCTGGGCCTTATCGGCATCCTTGCGCAGGAGCGCTACCATGCGGCTATCGTTAGCTTGAACCGTCTGGCCGCCAAACAGCACCTGCGCGCGCTGCTCCACCACAAGCTGCGCCACCACATTTGCGATGTCGACCTCGCGCCAGCCAAAGGGCCTTTGCTGGTACTGGCGCTGGATATCGCCCATAGCGGTATCCAGATGGCGCTGGTGCTGCACTTTGAGGTAGTCCTCGACCTCCTTGAGCGCACGCGTGTTACCCGCGTTCATGTCAGCGAGCCCCGCTTGAACGTTGCCCGCCAGAGTGGAGCGGATATCGGAATCGCTCGTGACCGGCGCGCCGATATAGCCGGCCTTTTCAAAGACCACATCGCACAGCTGCGCCAGCACCTGCTCAAAGACCTGGGCGGGCTTGGCAGCACGGATCTCAATCATGCGCCCGTTGACGGCGCATCGTGCATGGAGCACCGCCTCAGCCAAAAGGGCGTCAGCCTCTTTCTCGTTAAAGTCCTTCTCGCGCATTTTGGCCTCGACGATCTGGCGGGTACTCAGCTGAAGCTCCTGGAGATTTCGCGTCTTGGCGTACTTGCGGATCTTGGCGGCGCTGACGAGCGTCTCCCAATAATCCGCCTCGTCACTCAAGGCCACGATGGCTTTGCCCGAAGAAGCCAAGGCCAGCTCGGTATCGTCCGCACGGCCCAGGTCGCTCGCCATAGTCGCCACGTAAAGCTCCATGCCGCCCATGCTGGTACCGTGGATTGAGCCGTCCACATAGCGGTCAAACGGGAAGTCGTTGGCCCCGCGGTTGAGCTTGCGCGCGGTGTAGATGCTGTCGAACAGGCGCTTCTTGATGGACTCGATCACCTGCGCGTTGTCAATCGGGGTGTGCGCGATTTCCTGCGCAATCTCCTGCTCCTCGTCGGTGAGGAAGCTATAGGTATCGCCCTGGCGCGCCACGTAGTTCTCGCGCTCCAGGCGGGCAAGGGACTCCTTGACGCGGTCCTTGAGGGCACGCTTATCCACATCGAGGCCGTCGATCATAAGGATGGAGATGTTCTCGACCGTGGCCTTGACGTAGCCGATGTAACGAATCAGGTACAGGAGCTTGAGCACCTGTACGTCATAGGCCTCAAGGCCCTTTGCGTCCTCGGCCGCACGGATCGCGCGGTCGACCACCTGGTTGATGCCGTGCTCCAGGTCCTTGGAGATGGTATCGAAGAAGCGCCAGAACGGCACGAGCGCACCGGCCTGGTCATGCTGGATGGCCTGAGCGCTCTCCTGGAACGCGCTCAGCATGGAGCGCTCGCCCGTTGACATGTGCTTGGCCTTGACACCGTGCTTGCGCACCTCGGTCATGACGTCGGGCAAGAGCTTAAACTGGTAGCCCACAAACGGGTAGCTAGCCACAAAATCCTTGGAGTTGGCGTAGCCGGCAAGGTCGGAGCGCGAGCCACCCTCAAAGGTAAAGTTGTTTTTGAGCACGGCGGCGTCTTGCTCGTAGACCCGTGCAAGCATATCGGCCACCGGCGCGGTCTTCTCGAGCACACGGCGCTGGATGACCTCGTCCACGCTGGAGCTGGAGAGCGAAAGGCGGGTATTGAAGCGGCCCTGGATCTTTGAAAAGTCGTTGCCCACGGGCAGGCTCAGGTTGTCGATGGCCTCCTGGCTCGTGACCATCACCCACACGCGGCCACCGCAGGCGGCACCCAGCTCCTCGACGATTGTCTGAAGGCTCAGCATAAGGCTTGGGTCCTTGTCGTTTGTAATAAACTGACCCACCTCGTCGACCATAAAGAGCAAACGGAAGTTGCCGCCGTGGGCCGCTGCCCGAGCGTCTACGTAGTCCTTGACCTTTTTGGCAAAAACATCGGGGGCCAAAACCTCGTCCTCAGAACCCTCGAGCCAGTTCCATGCGGCCTTTTCGCTCATGCCGAGCACGCTCTGCAGCACCTCGACCACGTCGTCCTCAAAGTAGCTGTAGGTGTCGCGGGTCTGGAGCCAGGACTCGCCGTTGACGCGCTCAAAGGCCTCGCGGAACTCCTGGGTCTTGCCCAGGGAATCGATGTAGTCCTCGAGCTTTGCAAGCTTGAGGTCCTCGCCGTAGAAGCCGCGCGCCTCGTAGAACATGCGCTCAAAGCCGCGAAGCAGCGCCGTGGGAGCCGTATCGCCCTGCTTCCACTGGCCCGCCTTACTATCGATGTTAAAGAGGATGGCCTGCGTGGGCACCGAACAGGCACGCTCCATGGCAGCCGCGACCATGGGGTCGACGATCTTGCCGTCAAAGTAGCGGATGGCGCTCTTACCGCCGATCTGGCGATTCTCGAGCAGGTAGCTCAGCATCTTGAGGAAGTGCGATTTACCGGAACCGAAGAAACCGCTGATCCACACGCCGATCTTGTCGGTGCGCACATTGATGGCATCGCCGTAGGCCTTGAAGAACGTGGCAAAGTGCCTCTGCAACTCGCGCGTCACCACGTACTCGTCAAGCTCTTGGCGGATGGACCCATCTTTTGAATCCTGGACCTTGACCACGCCGTTGATGGAGCGGTTGATGTCTTTTGCAAAGAGGTCGCGAATGATCGTGTTGTCCATGGGTGCTCCTTTGAGTTTGGGAACGTTATGGCAAAGGGTTGTTACCGGCGGCAGGGACTTGCCTGCGGGGAGCCGTGCTTACGAGATATCGATGGCGCGGTAGTAGTTATCGGCCGGCAGACGGTTAAAGAGCTGGAAGGAAGAGCCGTTGAAGCTGCCCGGATAGGCGGCGATCACCGGCACATCATCAAAATCCGCGAGCATGCAGTGGAGAAGCGTGTGCATGCGAAAGAACGGGAAGACCTCACCTGCACCGGTGAGGAGGATGACGTCTCTGGGCACGTGCGGCTCGGTTTGTTCAAGGATGCACGCGGCGACTTTCTCGGGCGAGGCGAACTTGGCCACGTCCTCGAGCACGCGCTGGGTACCGCGACGCTCCTCTTGGCGCGGGATGGTCTTGAGGACGCGGCGCTTTTCGAGGATCGCCAGCACGGCGTCGTAGAGGTTTACGACCTTGAGCGTGCACGGGAGCTTTCCGGCCTCGGCATCGCGTGAAAGGGTGTCAAACAACGCGCGCGCCTCAAACTCCAGCGCAGGGTCGTAGCAGAAGGTATGGAAGCCGATCTCGTTACCTATGCCCTTGTTGGCCAAAAAGTCCTCGCTGCACAGGCACTCACGCAGGAGCTGCGCGCGGCGCTCAAATTCTTGGCGGGCGCGCTCGGAGCGGGCATGCGCCGCCACGACGCTCTGGCGGGAATGGATGCCGATATTGGTGGTGATGTCCGTCGCCGGGGTGATAGCAGGG
>ERZ791897.1089-NODE-1089-length-14018-cov-4.983814_pt1 | contig 14018 bp, 16 predicted proteins | sample MGYA00510152_ERZ791897 | MGnify/ENA primary metagenome ERZ791897 (study PRJEB30046, sample SAMN00792050) | human gut metagenome | study: EMG produced TPA metagenomics assembly of the A metagenome-wide association study of gut microbiota in type 2...
TCCTGATGCCGAAATTTTGCCATTTTGCGTAGAAAATCATTTATAAGTGGCCTAACAAAATACCATAAAATAGTACGAAATAATCTTTTTCTCTCGTCAATACAATCCAATTACTGCATAATGTAAAAATTGGTAATGTAAAAATAACTAATTTTAAAGAAATCAACCCTTTCCGGCCAAACTCTGCAATTCGATCATAAAAAATAATACAAAAAATTATAATTATATAGCATTCCAGTGTGTGAATAATACTGATGCTTTCTAATGCTTCAGACCAACCTTCAGATTTTTGTTCAAAACCTATAATACTAATCACTTTTTCAATCAGTCCACTTAAATCCACCAGATTTCTTAAAAACCACGTAGGTGCAAAACCTATTGCCAGGTTTCTCAAAATCTTTTTTGACATCGGGATATATTGTGCAAAATAAAGAGGAAAAAGTATAATTGCACCACGATGTATATAAAATGCAACAAGGCAACATAACATATATCTGACGGGCTTTTTATTTACTATATATTTCAATGCATAACAAAATACAGCCAATGTCATTCCCTGTCTGATACTAATAAAAGTGTTGTAGAACATCAATTTATACATAAAAAGTGCTAAAAAAATTCCCCACTCTTCTATAATTCCTTTTAATCCATTGTATAAAAGTACGTAAAATAATGTCGAATATCCCAATAGAAAGCCGAAATAACTAAGACGTAAAAACCTTCCGATCGAACATAGCAAAATATATCCTGATTCGTAATTTATATTTACCCCTTCATTTACCCCTGTAAATATATATTTCAGTACCGCACTAATTTGCGGTACTCCATTATACACGTTTTCATATGTATATACATCTGAACCGCCCATATAATACCTGGTTCCCGACATAAATATCAAAAGCAAAAACACAATAATTCTTAAAATTTTTTCGTCTTTCTTTTTAACAGCAGTACTTAATGCATTGATTGCATAGGTTAAGCTATATATAATCATCTTTTTCTCTCTTATACTTTCAAATTATTACACCACAATTTTTATATACATTTATCATATCACTTATATACTGATCTATGTTATCCAATTCTTCAGCTCTTTTATTTGCTCCACTTATCTTTTTCCTATATAGTTCACTATCAGATAATAGAGAACCAATTTCTTCTACAAAAGTCTCTTTTGAATCACACAACTTTCCACATGACTCGTCTATAATCCCCGGCAATCCCCCAACTTCTGTCGCTACAACAGGAACACCTAGTGCTAATGCCTCTACAGCAGCCAAACCAAACCCTTCCCACCGAGACGGCATACATAAGACTTTACACTTTTGCAAAATTTCATATGGATTTTCTAAAAATCCTTTCAGATTAATAATCTCTTCCAATCCCAATTCCTGTATTTTTTCTTCAACTATTTCTCGCAATTCTCCATCACCAATCATAACTGCTTTTACAGGCATCTCACGCTGAATATCATTCACTATTTCTATATACTCCAGTGGATTTTTCGGTTCTGATAATCTTCCAAGAAATGCTATATCGTATTCTTCTCCACTATTTGAACCGTCAGTTTTTCTTCTAATCAGTTCCACCGAAATCGGATTCCCAACAATTTTCTCCTTCTTATCAAAAAATCTGCCAAATATAAATTCTTCAAAAACTGAATCTGATACCCCTAGCATATATTTATATTTAAAACATGTCATTCCATATGCCAGCGTCTTCAGGCAAATTTTTTTCAACCATGGGCAATTATTATGTATATGCGAAATTACCGGAATCTTTTTAGCTGAAACAGCACAAATTATACTTGCTGTAAAATCATGTGCATGAATAATATCAGGGTTATATTTTTTTATAACCCTTTTTATTTCTCCTACAGACATTTTCTTTATCGGTTCGTATTTTATTTTTTCTTTTTCTAGTCTTTTCCTGATACTTCCCTCTAAAGAAACGTATATCAATTCTATATTTTCTATGTTTCTTTTTTGAAATTCGTTAATAATTGAAATCACAACATTTTCAGCACCTGAAAACGAACCTGTATTTAGTACATGTAATATTACCATTTTTCGTATCCTGAAGTAAAACTCTACCTTTCTCCTTGTTCCTTTTATTAAAAGTAAATTTGCTTTGTTCTGTTTAAAACTTCTTCCATCTTATATTTTTCTGCTTTGGATTGATTCTTTTTTCCAAATTCTTTTCGTTTCATTTTATCATTTGCAAGTTCGTTTATCTTCTTCCTAAATTTCTCCTCATTCATTGGATTACATAAGTACCCACTTTTTCCCTCTTCAATAAGATCTACATTACCACGGATTTTACTTACTATACATGGTAGTCCACTTGCCATTGCCTCCATAAGAGACACTGAAAGTCCTTCTCGAATTGATGGAAACACAAAAATATCAGCTGAATTATAAAGTTCTGAAATGTCTGTCCTATATCCGAGAAGATGTAACTTTACATTTTTTTGTTCTGCCAATTTTTTAAGGAACTCTTCTTTATCACCTTTTCCAGCAATAAAATAATGAATATTTTGATTCTCTAATGCTCCTATTGCTTTAATAATAACTTCATGATTTTTATTTTGATTCAATTCTCCAACCGATAACAGCATAATATCCTCCGCATCTAATCCAAGTTCTTTGCGTTTAGCAGCTCTATCAAACTCTCCATTATTAAATTTTTTTATATCAATCCCAACTCCTGGAATATACTCTATTTTCTTTGCTTTCATATGCTTCTTTGCAAATATATAATCTTCCTGATTAATCGTAATCAATACATCTGTCAACTTTGAACACATTTTTTCTATTGGATAAAAGACCAACCAATTTTTTTCGGTGCTCCTTTATAAAAATGAAAACCATGTGCAGTATAAATTACTTTCATTCCCTTTTTTCTTGCATTACAAGCTGCAATTCTAGCTACCACTAAACTGATCGGAGAATGACAATGCATTAATGTATATCCATTTTTTTGCACATTTTTCTTATTTCCGTTATTGAAGTTTTAATTCCTTTTATATTCGAAATTTTTCTTGGAATCGGAATATGATAGACTTTAACATTTTTCAATTTCAGCTTTTCAATTAATGCTTTAATTCTTTCATCTGAAATTGTATTTCCTTCTTTACAGTTACATGCCACATCCACATCATACCCTTTTTCAAGCAATAATTCTATATTTTGCATATTAAACTGATCGATCATAGATGCAACAGACGCAACAATCAATGCTTTCGGCTTCTCATCCTTTTTTTTCATTACTTTCTGTTCTTTCAATACTTGCTTCAAAATCAACCACCTGATAATCAATTCCCTCATACTGCGACATTGCTAAAGCATATGTGCTATTTCCAAAAGCTTTATTCACCAGATCACTTATTTCCCCTGGTATTTTTCCACATAATTTTATTGCTGGTGTGAATAATTTCGTTGTAATAATTCTTTTTCCTGACACTTCTGCTATTTTCTTTACCATGTCAGAGGTTTTTGTCCATGCTGGATTCTGAGGAATCAACACAACAGCTTCTAATGTAAATAATTTTATTAGCATGATCTGACATAAAAACTCACATAAATTATCTATATGAAGCATGGAACGCTCGTTAATAACCTCAGGAAATACTGGAAGCTTTCTCGCCATCTTTGCCAGTATGGGATAATTACCTTTATGACCTATAATTAGTTCGTCCTTAATAATATTCAATTGTTCTCTAAGATCTTTTCTTTTTTTAGCATTAAATGCATATTCTTCACAATTAATTGCATTATTTAATATAGTATAATTTTTCCCCTGGAACATCCAGTCACCCGCTGCTTGCCCACATGCCATTAATGCAGTTGCATAATGCGGTATAAACTGCATATAAAATATTTTAATAAAATATTTTATATTTTTATCCTGATTAGCATTATGACTATGTGCAATCCTTACCCGGACTCCATTTTTCTTTGCAGCTTTAAGTATAATAGAACTCAGACAATCCTGGTGAACATGAACAATCTGGTATTCTGGATGTTCTTTAAAAAAATTATTCAATTTTTTTCTATATTTTAGACTAAATGGATTCAGAACAGGAAGTCTGTGTATATATCCTCCGAGAGTTTCTATCTCCTCATCATAGGCTGCCCGTTCCATCCGATGAACTAGAAAATCAAACTGTATTTTCTTCTTGTCTATATTACGATAATAATTCATTATCATCGTTTCCAGTCCACCTCTATTCATATGTGTCACCACATGAAGAACTCTGATCATTCGTTTTCTCCTATGCCATCATTTCTTCCATCGTCTCCTCAACGACTTTCCTTTTATCAAACTTCTCTTCTACAACTTGTCTTCCCCGAACTCCCATTTCTTTTTTCTTCTTCCACGGCAGTTCAGCAAATTCTCTCATTTTCTCATACAAGTCATCTGCATTTCTGCATTTACACAGCAACCCACTTTCACCATTTTCCACTGCTTCCATGCATCCATGGATATCACTGGTGATTACCGGTCTTCCCATCGCTGCGTTCTCCAGATTTGTATTTGCCATTCCTTCATGCCAGGATGGTAATACAAAGCAATGGCTATTTTTAATAAATGGACGGACATCATCCTGATAACCGCGGTAATGAAGCCATCCTTCTGCTTCATATTCCTTTATCCTTGCAGAATAATTTTCTTCAAATCCACCAAGAACATCCAAAGAGCATTTATATCCTTCCTCCTGCAGTCTTATCATAGCTGCAAAAAGTTCATCAATGCCTTTTTCCTGCATCACTCTTCCAATAAAAAGAAATCTGGTTTCTTCTGCATCTGCCGGATACTCTGCATATGCAAAATGTTCGAGATCCACTCCCGCACCTGGCAGAACATGGGTTTTATCTTTTTTTATGATGTGATAACCAACCATGATATCACGGTTTTCTTCATTTTCAAAGAATACAACCTTTGCCTTGCGAAGTGCTGTTTTATACAAAAATGTTACCATTTTCCGCAGCATCCCATCGTTTTGAAATGCCGTGCCAAGTCCTGTAATATTCACCGCATATGGAATCTTCAAGAACCGGCAGACCATCCCACCATAAATATTCGGTTTGATCGTATAAGTAATAACCAGATCCGGATTCATTTTACGGATTGTCTTATAGTATTCCTTCATCAGACTGATATCATGAACCGGATTCATTCCCCGACGTTCCATCTTCACTCTTTTTAGTCCGCAGTGAAGTTTTTAAGCTGTATTTCTGCTCTTTTTTCTTTTTCATCTTCAGGCTCCGGAATGATTGCTCTTACTATATTTCTTTTTTTAACCAGTTCCCGAATCAGCATTCCCCTGAATGTATATAATCCCGATGCATAATTACATATGATTAATATTTTCATCTTTTTTCCTTTTTCTTTGCCGGTACTCCAATATAAGTTCCTGATTCCGTAATGTCTTTTACAACAACTGCTCCTGCACCAATCATACAGTTTTCGCAAATGGACAAATTATTGCTCACACTTGCCCCGATTCCAATCCACGTTGCTTTTCCCACATGAACTGTCCCTGCAAGCTTTGCTCCCACAGAAATATGTACATAGTTTTCCAGTATATTATCATGTTCCACAATCGCTCCTGTATTGATAATACAATGTTCTCCGATCTTTGCTCCTGCATTAATAACAGCATTGGGCATGACTACTGTTCCTTTACCAATTTTACAATCAATCTCTGAAACTGCTGCGGATGGATGAATGGCTGTATACCAGTTTACATTTTTTAACTTTTCTGCTATTTTTTGACGGATCAATGCATTTCCGATCGCAATAATAAATTCTGATGCCTGATATCGTTGGTAATCTTCTACTTTTCCAAGAATCGGACTTCCTGCAAATGTCTTCGGAAGATTTTCTGCATCATCCAGAAATCCGACCACTTCATCTCCTGCATTTGTCACAATATCTGCAACAACTTTTCCGTGTCCACTCGCACCTATAATCACAACCTGCTTTTTCAATCCATTACTCCTGACTTTCTGTTGTTGAAACTTCTTTTTTTATCTTCTTATCCGCTGACCCTGTAAACACTTCCATTGTCGCAGATTCTCCTGAGCTGATTCCTTCTCTTTTTAATACTGTCTTCACGGTCTGAAAAATAATTTTCCAGTCACCCAGGAAACTCACATGATCTACATAATATACATCTTTATCAAATTTATCTTCCCATGTGATTGCATTTCTTCCATGAACCTGTGCATAACCGGTAAATCCAGGTCTTACCTCATGCCGTCTTGCCTGATGTTCATCATACAAGGGAAGATACTTCACCAGCAACGGTCTCGGTCCTACAACAGCCATATCACCTTTCAGCATATTGATCAGTTCCGGTAATTCATCCAGACTTGTAGAGCGAAGCATTTTACCAAATTTCGTCAGTCTCTCCTCATCCGGCAGAAGTTCCCCATTTTCATCTTTTTTATCTGTCATAGTACGGAATTTGTACAGCGTAAAGATTTTACCATTCAATCCAGGTCTTTCCTGCTTAAAAATAACAGGCGAACCCAATTTCACTTTCACCAGCAATGCCGTAATTCCCATGACAGGAGAAAGAACAATCGTTGCTGCTAATGCACAGCAAAAATCCTGAGGACGTTTAATGTATTTTTCATAAAATCCCTGACGATGGGGAATCTGTATTTCTTTTTTCTGAGACGAGTTTTTATATTTATATTTATCATATAACTTTTTCCCGGCAACGACCGTCGCACCTGCACCGAAAAGAGCTGCTATTTTTTTGATTTTTTTCATCGCTTCATTCCTCAATTTTCTTATTCAAAGCACTTTCGGATTACTTCTATAATCCTGTTCTGCTGGTCTTCTGTCATCTTATTATCACTCGGCAGACAAAGTCCTCTATGGAAAATATCCATTCCAATATCCAGTGGATTTCCATCTTTTCCTGTTGCTCCACCGGCAATATAAGCATTTGTCTTCGCTCTTCCATCGCCCTCTCTGGTCACAAATCCGTTCATCCGATAAACCGGCTGCATATGCATTGGTTTCCAGATTGGACGGCCTTCCGCATTAATACTTGCGATTGCCTCCAGTATCTCCGTTGGACAACTTTTCCCTGTTTCCGGTATGTAAAGAGGTTCACACTCGCTTCTCACCTGCCGGCACATTGCCTCTTTGTCCAAGATCAGACAGGATAACCAGAAGTTCGGCTCACTTTTCTTTTCATTATACGGGTTCATCCGCACAGGAAGACCTTTCAGTCCTTCTTTATATCTTTCATAAATTGCTTTCTTCTGTGCAATATGTTCTTCCAGATGCGGCATCTGTCCTCTGACTACTCCTGCAATAACATTACTCATTCGATAATTGTAGCCTAATTCTTCATGCTGATACCACGGTGCATTTTCTCTCGATTGTGTAGACCATTTTCTTACTTTTTCTGCTGCTTCTTTATCATCTGTCAGCAGCATGCCACCCGAAGATCCGGTAATGATTTTGTTTCCGTTAAATGAAATTGCATTATACTTTCCAAAAGTCCCTGTCTGCAGACCTTTATAGGTTGCTCCCATGGACTCTGCTGCATCCTCTATAATAACCGCTCCATGCTTTTCGCAAATATCTCTCAGTTCGTCTACTTTTCCCGGTGTTCCATAAAGATGTGCAATAACTACCACTTTTACATCTGGATATAATTCAAACGCCTTTTCTAATGCCTCCGGATCCATATTCCAGGTATCATATTCCGTATCAATAAAGACCGGAACACCACCTTCGTATACGATTGGATTTACTGTTGCACTGAATGTCATATCAGAACAGAAAACTTTCTCTCCGGGTTTTACTCCTGCCAGCTTTACTGCCATATGAAGAGCTGCCGTTCCTGCAGACAATCCGACTGCATACTTGCATCCAATCTTTTTGCATACCAGTCGTTCTACTTCATTGATATTCGCCCCAACTGTTGACATCCAGTTTGTCTCGTAGGCTTCTTTTAAAAATTCAAATTCTTCTCCATGCATCGTCGGACTGCTCAGCCACACCTTTGGTTCAAATTTTTCTATCTGATCACTTTCTTTGAACATATGCTTCTCCTCTTCATTTCAGCTTCTGTATATTGCCTAAAAAGCGTGCAAAAATGCACGCTTCCTCCAAACCAGACCGCCTGGCCTGATCTCAACTATTCTTGCCTTTTCTTATTTTCTTCTCCTGTCGGATGTTCTCCTACCGGATGAAATGTTGTCACGATCTGCTCTACAAGCTCTACAATATGATCAGAATTGTTATAGCATGTATCAGCAAGTTTTTTTAATTGTTCAAAGAATACCTCTGTATCGAACGGAATCGGCTTTCCAATATGAATCAGTTCATTATCTGTCCGCATGATTCCTTCTTCTGCCATCAGCTTTTCTTCAAATAATTTTTCTCCTGGCCGAAGACCTGAATACTCGATCTTGATATCTACATCCGGTTCATATCCTGACAGCTTGATCAGGTTTCTTGCCAGTGTATCAATCTTCACCGGTTCTCCCATATCAAGGACAAAGATCTCCCCACCCCAGGCAAATGTTCCCGCCTGAAGCACCAGACTCACCGCCTCTGGGATTGTCATAAAATAGCGGATGATATCCGGGTGCGTAACTGTAACCGGTCCACCTGCCTCGATCTGCTTCTTAAATAGTGGAATCACCGATCCATTACTTCCCAGTACATTTCCAAATCGTACCGCAACGAACTGAGTTCCTGTTCTCTCACGATTCTTGATACTTTCAATTTTCAGTCTGGCAGTATTTCCCATAGTTTCTGAGTCTTTGCCGTCCGTCTGCTCTTCTTCTGCCTTTTTCAGACAGATTTCTGCCTGCTTTGCCAGCTCTTCTGCATTGTCTCTGTGGCCATGCAGTAATGGGAGTAAATCCATTCTGCCACTTTTGCTGACTGCATCCATGCTCTGGATTACCATCTCACACAGTCGCTTGCTTGCACCCATGATATTCGTTGGATTTACAGCTTTATCTGTACTGATCAGAACAAACCGCTTTACTCCATTCTGCATTGCCGCATAGGCAGTTTTGTATGTTCCGATTACATTATTTTTAATCGCTTCATTCGGGCTTGTCTCCATCAGAGGAACATGCTTATGTGCAGCCGTATGATATACGATGTCCGGTTTATATTTTTTAAAAACCTGATTCAGCCTTCTGCTGTCACGTACGGAACCAATCAGAGTCACCAGATTCAGTTCCGAATGATTTCTGCGAAGCTCCTGTTCGATGGCATATGCATTATTCTCATAAATATCAAATAGGATCAACTGCTTTGGCTCATGGGACGCAATCTGACGGCACAGTTCGCTTCCGATTGAGCCTCCGCCTCCCGTCACCAGAATCGTCTTTCCCTTTATGTACTGAAAAATCTGTTCCATATCCACTTGAATCGTATCCCTTCCAAGCAGATCCTCTACCGTAACATCTTTAATCTGTGCCAGCGATACTTCTCCCTGCACAAACTGATACGCTCCCGGAAGTATCTTCAGTTCACACTTTGTCTCTTTACACAGGTTCAGGATCTCTCTTTTTGCCTCTGCACTTGCTGTCGGAATTGCAAAAAGGATCGTACTGATCTGATACTTTTCAACTGCTGAAAAGATAGATGCTCTTCCCCCTACGATCGGTACATCTTCAATATTTCTGCCCCATTTATTTCTGTTGTCATCAATAATGCATTGCGGCGTACCATTGATCCGTCTGGAAGTCTTCAATTCACGTACAAGGTTCTTTCCCGCATCACCAGCTCCGATCACCATAATATTCCGGCCATTTGTATGGTTCTGCTCTTTTCTCACCTGTGCCATCCTTGTTCTCTCAAGAGTAATATAGCGATATCCGAACCGAATCCCTGTAATCAGGCAAAACTGCATGACTGCTCCTACTATATAATAAGAAGCCGGCATTCTCTTACAAAGCATCGTAATTCCTACATTAAAAAGGGTTGTAATAATGCTTGCAAGTAAAATATGGTTCAGCTCTGTATAACTGGCAAATGCCCACAAACTATTATATAATTTAAGTACCCAAAATACAGCCAGACAGAACACCGTATAAATCGGTGCAAATCTGAGCATTGCATGGATATATTCTGTTGGAATCTTTGTGAAACTGAAATCAAATCTTAGAAGTAACCCCAGAAAATAAGAAAAATTCACTGCGAATATGTCATATATGACCAGATAGGCGGCTATAATCTGCCAATGTTCGAATCTTTTTTCCTTCCCCTTTACGTCATTCTCTCCTCGTTCCGCTCTCTTTTTTAATTCTTTTTCCCTCATTGTATAACTATACCTTTAAAACTCCATCTTATGCCTCTGCACCTTTCGATGCACCCTCTGTTTGTCATGCACAATGATAGCATTTTCCCCCTTTATTTTCAACATAATTCAGTATATTTCACTACCCCCCCCCCCCTAATTTTTAATATTTTTTTAATATTCCCTTAATTTTTTACATATTTTTCCAGCAAAATCTGTCATTATTATTACACATTTACAAGATTTATCTGCTCCTTTATTTTCTTTTCTTTTTTCAAGAACTTTGTAGATTTTCATATTCCATTCAAACAATCATCACACAATTTTCACAAATTATTTCTATACTATAATTGTTCTTAACAAAGAACACTTTTTCATAAACTTTTTCCCCTTGAGTCACAGAAATGTGGCTCTTCCTTTTTGCCCTTTTTTACTCAGAAAAAAGCCGGTTTCTTATCTTTCCCCAGATCTGCAACTGTACATAGTCATATGCCTTATCATAAAGTGCAAAAATCACCTGTCCTGCCAGAACAGAACTGTAACGAAGCCACTCCGATATTTCTCCTCCGAAAAATAATTCTCCATATCCCAAAATCAATGGCAGATAGAGTCCGTTAAAAAGGATCACTTTTGCCAGCCGATACCACTGCATTTTCCGCTTTACTCCGGCAGAACGCTCCAGGATTTTCCAGATAAATTCTCTTCCCCAAATATAAAATCCCATTCCGGCAAAAGTAATAACATAGAGTTTATTCGGTGCCAGAAGAAACCCAAGCAACACTGCTGAAAGATAAAAAGCAAGTCCAGTCATCTGACCGAACTCTCTGAATACGACACCCACAAAAAAGGACGCTGCCGCCAATAAAAATAATGTATTTGTCTCTATCACACTTCCTAAAAACATAAAGATGACAGTCATCGCAAGCAGCAATCCACCAAACGCTGCCCTTTTCGCTTTTAAATGCATGTACAAAGATCTCCTCCCATACATTCACAGAGTGAATCCGCAATCCACAGGTCACAGCAGAGATTTCCTGTACCACAGGAATTACTGCTCCCCGGTGCATACCCTCCACCATATGGACTGTTGCTATAGCGGTTACTTCCAAATTCCAACTGATTCAGTAACTGCCGGTACTGCGGATTTCCAGGCTCCATGTTTACAGCCTGTGCTGCATGATCTCTCGCCAGAATATTATTTCCACAGCCTGCATTGGCACAACTGCTGAGATAATACCACATTCCACTCCTCTCATTTACCTGATCCAATGTATTTAACGCTTCTCTGTACCTGCGGCTGTTGATATAATTGGCCGCTGCCTGGAGCCTTGGATCAATCTGTCCGCCTGTATAACCATTTCCGTAGCTGTTCCCGTAACCACTACCATAACCATAACTATAACCTGATCCACTTGTCCGCTCTCTCATAATCGTATCATAAGCTTCCTGAACTTCTTTAAATTTTTCCGCTGCAAGATCTGCCAGTGGATTATTTATATTCGCATCCGGGTGATATTTCCTGCTCAATTCCCTGTATGCTTTCTTTATCTCATCATCCGATGCACTCGGAGACACCCCAAGTACCTCATACGGATTTTTCCTCATCTATTTCTTTTCCTCACTTTTCTTACTTTTTTTCATTTGTGCCTGATTCTGCTCCTGAATCCGACTCTGAATCTGATTATACCGATTCCAGACTCCATCATACAGGATATTCCTTAAAATGTCCACATCTACCAGACACGGGAGCTGCTCAAACCGTGCCGTACTTTCTGCGATCATCATTCGCAGGATCTGAACCATCCGTTCTTCATAATCTTCCTTTTCCGAGATCTGCTTTAACGGATTATAGCGATTTTTCTTTTTATCTTCAGAAAGATCCTCATAAGCATCCATGATATAAATAAACTTTCCTAAATAGAATCCCATCTTCCGGAGCGTCTTTTCCCAGATATCTTCCTTATAAAGCAGAAGTTCTGCCATCAGACGTCCGAAACACCACGCTGCCCGGTCAATATCCTGACAATTCTCCTTTTCACACTCTGAAAGTTCTTTTAAAGAGTCTCTGATCACTCTGCTCTGTCTTGGATACGCTTCAATGATCTTCTTCACTTTTCCTTCCATCATACTTTTTGCCAAAAGGCTTGTCACCTTCCGCTCATCCTGCCAGTCATCTTCCATATGATAATAAGCCAGCAAAACATTCATTGCTGCTGCATATGATGTGATCTCGTTCCGCAGCATCATCTGCTTCTTTACTGGATGGATCTTGCAGCGGTGCTTCTCCAGTTCTGGAATCCTCTCATACAATGAGGACAGCAGGATCACTGCAAACGTCATATCATATGTCAGCGTCATCTGCCCCATAAATCCATAATCTTCTTTTAAAGTACGACACAGCCCACAATAATATGCTCTGTATTTTTTCAGATCTTTTACCTTCAGTTCCGGTTCACACACCGTCACATAACCAAACATATCCTTCCTCTTTTCATTAAAATCTTAGTTTTTATTATAGCATGGCTGTATCTTTTATAGGAATAGCTGCAATTATTAAATTAGCATTAAATCACCTGAAACTGGTACTGTCGGTTTACAGTTTCACCTTTCTCTCACCTTTCTCGCATTCACATTGTTAACCTCGAAGCAGCTCGATTGTCAACCTTAATTCAGAATTGGTTGACAAATATTTTTTTGTGCTTTATACTTGCGTAGGACATATAAGAAATTTAATCAAGATATTTGAAAGGAGTCACTCATGACTAATCAACAACCAAACGGACAGACAACCTCTCTTACTCAAAATTCAAGAACCAGACAGATTACTCTGATTGGACTGATGACTGCGATCACCTGCATTCTTGCACCGCTGTCAATTCCGCTTCCATTCAGTCCGGTACCGATTTCTCTCACAAATCTGGTTATCTTTATTTCCGTATTTATTTTGGGAATGAAAGATGCTACGATCAGCTTTTTAATTTATCTGCTTCTCGGTGCAGTAGGACTTCCGGTTTTTGCCTCCTTCCATGCGGGTCTCAGTGTACTTGCAGGACCGACAGGCGGTTATCTGATCGGCTTTATTTTTCTTGCACTGATCCAGGGCTTTGCAATGAAATATTTTGACCGTAAGCTGATCCCAACGATCATCGGTATGCTCATTGGTATGGCTGTATGCTATATCTTCGGAACAGTCTGGCTCGCAAAACTGATGAGTCTTTCCTTCAAAGAAGGTCTTTTCATGGGCGTTATCCCGTATCTCCCAGGAGATGCTGTTAAGATCATTATTGCAGTAATCGTAGGACCAAAGCTGTATGCAGCAACGAAAAAAGTAAGATAAATAGAATTAAATTTGTAGTTGTTGGGGAGAAAATGTTTCGGCAGCCAGAAAGATTTTAATAGAAGAGCATCCATATCCGCCCTTGTTGTTGCATCGCAGTGCAGGACCCGCTTTACCTCAGCCCGTTGACAACTTGTAACAGGAACGTGGAAACACTCGTGCAGAGGCACTCCTGTTTACGTTCCTTAACAAGTTGGGCAAAGTGTCTTCGGAACGCTCCTTGTCAATGCACTGCTCACGCAACAGCAAGGGCGGATATTAGGCTTTTCAAATCAGAAAGCGTTCCTTGCACCGGGACATTTTCTCTCAACAATACGAAATTTCAATAAGAAGTAGAAAGCAGGGTGTTCCTGAGCAGGTGCATTAGCAGGAGCGTTCCGAAGACACTTT
>ERZ791897.1100-NODE-1100-length-13943-cov-3.055084_pt1 | contig 13943 bp, 13 predicted proteins | sample MGYA00510152_ERZ791897 | MGnify/ENA primary metagenome ERZ791897 (study PRJEB30046, sample SAMN00792050) | human gut metagenome | study: EMG produced TPA metagenomics assembly of the A metagenome-wide association study of gut microbiota in type 2...
TCATTTCTTACTGAAATATAACCTAACAGAAAAAAATAAAGATTTGATGAAGATTTATTCCCGTATGGAATAAACCATCAATTGAATATCATTATCAGAACTCGGCTTTCCACTGAAATCAGCAAAGCTGTTACAAATACGAAGTCCTAATTTACAGAATATCTCCGTGATTTCATCCAAACTATATAACCTTATAGGATTTCCTTCTTTCATTTCAGGCTTATAAAGTGCTTCTCCATACATATAGTCTACCTGCCCATATATCAGCGTTTTTCTATCCTTCTCCCATTCAAAAGCAGATAATGTAAGTCCCTTTTCTCCTGCATCCCATAACTTGCAAGGGAAATGTGTTTGGGCATAGCTTCCATTCATGATAGCCATACTGTAAAATACGACCAACGAAAAGACGGATTTCATCTCCGGAAATAACCCCATTGGCTGCAAGGTTATTAAAATAATTTTCGTCATACTTATTCATTGTCTGACCGACCTTGAGCGAAATTCCCGGCTCAATACAATAAGCAACATTACCTGAGTATGAGCCAATAGCCTTAAGATTGGTAAAATTGGAACGTCCGGTATCTATCATATTTATCTGCATGAACAAAGCGGACAAGTCCGCTTCAAACTCCCTGAATCCCTCAGTCTTTGAGGGACTTGTTACGCTTTGCGCGCCAGATGCAGTCTGCTTTAGCAGACATATTCCACATGCATCTGGTCGCATCCTCGCGGAGCGTTTTTGCTTTATTGGAACATTACGGAGTAATTTCCTATAAAGCAAAAAAGGACAATTTATCTGAATTTCAGATAAGCTGTCCCTTTTCTATCTACATGTTTTATATTTTTGCTATAATACTTTCGCAAGAAAACTTTTTGTTCTCTCATGTTCCGGCTGTTCAAACAGCTCTTTCGGCGGTCTGTCTTCCACAATCGTTCCATGATCCATAAATATAACACGGTTACTTACATTTTTGGCAAATCCCATCTCATGCGTTACAACAATCATTGTCATTCCCTCTTTTGCAAGAGAACGCATAACTTCCAACACTTCTCCTACCATTTCCGGATCCAAAGCAGAGGTTGGCTCATCAAATAACATCACTTCCGGATTCATTGCCAATGCACGCGCAATTGCCACGCGCTGTTTCTGTCCACCAGATAATTTATTCGGATAGGTATCCGCCTTATCCTCCAGTCCTACCCTTTTCAAAAGCTCTACTGCTTTTTTATCCGCTTCCTCTTTTGTCCATTTCTGGAGACGTACTGGTGCAAGCTTGATATTTTCTTTCACTGTCATGTTCGGAAATAAATTAAAATGCTGAAATACCATGCCAAGATTCGCCCGAAACGCATCTAAATCTAACCCTGGTTTCAATATATCCTTTCCGTTAATAAGAATCTCTCCTGCATCAGGCTGTTCCAGTAAATTAATACACCTCAAAAATGTAGATTTTCCGGAGCCAGAAGGTCCAATGACACAAACACATTCGCCTCTTGTTATTTCAATATTTACACCGTTTAATACATGGTTATTTCCGAACGATTTTTCCAAATTATGAATCTTAATCACTTTCCTTCAGCCTCCTCTCAAATTTTCCAAGCAGAATCGACAATACTTTTACAATCAGATAATACACGATACCTGCTGCCAATAAAGGGATAAACATCTGATAAGTACGTGATGATACATAACTTGCCGCTTTTGTAAGATCAACAATTCCCACATAACCCAAAATGGATGTTTCTTTGATCAACTGGATAAATTCATTTCCCATGGCAGGAAGAATATTTTTTACTGCCTGCGGAATCACAACAAAACGCATTGTATCATTATAACTAAGACCCAGGGAACGTCCCGCCTCAGACTGTCCTTTATCTATTGCCTGAATGCCACCGCGAATCACTTCAGAAACATAAGCACCACTGTTAATTCCAAAACTTACCACTGCAGCAATATATCCCAAACGACTATGGAAAACTGCAAAATATACAATCATCAGCTGTAGTACTGATGGCGTTCCTCGAATCACATCTACATAGAAAGCCGCAACAGAAGAAGCAAGCGTTCTTTTTCCTCTATTGTCGGCATTGATACGTATAATTGCAACCAGCAATCCAAGAATCACACCTATCAATACGGAAAGCAACGATACGATTAATGTCGTACCAAGACCATTTGCATAGTATTTCCATCGATTATCCTGTACAAAAATAAACTTCAGAGTTCCGATAAAGCCATCCTCTTCCTGTGTAGCAATAATCTGTTCGCTCTTTTCTCCTGAAAAATACTTTGCATACAAAGTATCATAGGTTCCATTTTCTTTTACCTTGGCAAGACCATCATTAATCAACTCTGTTATTTCGGTGTTACCTTTTTCAATACAAAATACAGTATCTTCTTCGGTTCCCTTCACCGGGACTGCTTCAATCCCATCGGTCTGTTTGCAAAAAATCTCTGCGATGATCGTATCAATGATCACAGCATCTGCGCCTTTATTCTTTAGTTCCATAATTGCACTGGAGGCATTTTTAAAACGCTTTACTGTCGCATCCTCTACTACACCATAGTCTGTATTTTCACCCGATGCGATCATATCACTTTGGGATCCTTCCAATACAGCAATCGTCCTTCCTTTTATGTCTGAAAAATCAGTATATTTCTCATCTGTCCTATATACAAGGCTCTGGGATCCCGAATAGTATACATCTGAAAAATCTACGCTCTTTGCTCTTTCTTCCGTAGGTGCAATTGAAGCCGCGATCGCCTCAATATCTCCTGCTTCAATAGACCCAAGCAATGAATCAAAAGGTAGATCTACCCACTTCACTTCAAATCCAGCCTCTTTGGCAATAGCATTCATCAGTTCAATATCAAATCCTGTAAGATTTCCGTTGCTGTCAAGATACTCAAATGGTGCATATTCTGCATTTGTTCCGATTGCAACCATTCTCTTTTCGTCTGCATAAGCATGCATCGGTATTTGAATTATGATGATCATCATCAAGAAACATACAATTACTCTGTGCAGCCAGTATTTCCTGTCCATCTTCATGGCACTCCTCCTACCTGTATCTTTCGTTATTTATGAAATGTACTACATCATATTATAACGTTATATTCAATCGTTTTGTGCTTTACTGTTTTACTTTTGTATAATTTTACCAACTTAACGTGTTGCATTTTGTTGAAATGAGCACAATCATTTTTTAATATTGCTTCAGAAACATTCATCTGCTTCTTTATTTTTGATTATTAATGCTATTGCTTCCGCAAGTATTCTATGTCCTTCCTCTGTAAAATGAATTCCATCACAGCCTATGCACTCCGCTCCAAGTACATCTCGTGCACTCAAAAATTCTGCATGATGAAGTGCCGCAATACTTCTATATTCTTCCGTCAGTCCGCCTGCCTTTTGCGCAGACTCTGCTGTAAATTCTATCCAGTCTTTTTTAGGATATAAATCTGCCGGTGCGATAACTATTTTTTCAGGAGTCTGACTTTTTCGTCTGCATGTTTCCTCTATCTTCAGCAGTACTTCATCCAATCCATATCCAATCTCTACTGTATTCACTCCATAGCGTGTCTTTGTATCATTTGTTCCTAACATAACAATGATATAATCCAAAGGAAATTGTGAGATCAAACATGGATACAGATAATCCAAGGCAGCTGTTCCCGGTTCAATTTTATCTGTAAATGCAGTTGTCCTTCCATTCATTCCTTCTTCGATCACTTCATAGTTTTCCCCAAGCATCTGTGCAAGCTTTCCCGTCCAGCGCACATTTTTTTCATATCGTTCCCCACTGCCCGGTATATATCCCCAGGTATTTGAATCTCCAATACAAAGTATTCTTTTTCCCATTCCGCTCATTCCTTCTTCGATAATCCAACTATTTTAATATCATTCTTTGTGTAGCTTTTCTTATTGTTATGCTCCACAGCTATCTGTGAATATAACATTCACGGCTTTTATGAGCACTTTCTCTTAAACCGTTTTATATGTTAATACGTATTATGATATAATCTATCATATTATAACGCTATATTAGATACGATCGGTTCTTATTTTTTAACTTTATGCAGTTTTACCAATTTGATGTGTTAAATTTTGTTTAATGCTACAATTTATTCTCCAATAATCTCCACATATACTCTTCGTGTCTGAGGTCCGTCAAATTCTACAAGATAAATATCCTGTGCACCACCACAGACTATTTTTCCATTAACCACCGGGAACATACAATGATTTCCACATAGCAGACTCTTGATATGACCTGTCGAATTATTTCCTGTTGCACCATAGCTTGGCAGGAAATGGGCATGCATATAATCGGCTTCGAGAGGGACAATTCTTGTAAGAGTATCTGCAATATCCCTTTCTACACAAGGGAGTCCTTCATTCACCATAATTCCGGTTGTTGTATGGGCTGTAAGGACGAGAACCGCTCCGTTTTTTACCGGACTATTTTTAACAATCTCATGTACCTCTTCTGTAATCATATGGAATTCTTCCGGTTTATGGCTCATCCATTCAATTGTATGTAAATCTACCATTCTTCCGTCTCCTCTCCTAAAAAGCGCAATGCATTTTTATAATAGATTCCTTCACGTGCGTAATCTCTCATTGGTATTTTTTCCAGTGCACGAAGAATTTTAAACTGCCGGAACCTCGGACCATTTGACGCAAACATAATCTGTCTGTATAATGCCCGGTCTACCCATAGCGGTCCCATATCCACTGTAAAAAGTCTTGCTATTGACTCCTCCGGAGAATCCAGGTAGAGCACAGAAGTGTCTGTATACACATTTGGATATTTAATCATCAGCATAACCATTTCCCTTACAAATGGCCACGCAAAATGAGCCAGGCACATACGCAGCTGCGGGTATCTGGTTGCTACCCGTTCAAACTTCAGCGGATACGCATATTCTGTAATCGTATTAGGCTCCCAGCTTAACCCTGCATGAAATATGATTGGTCTGTTATATCTGATACATAGTTCATAAATTGGATTCATAATTGGATCATCCGGAAAAAACTTCTGTTTTGCAGGATTTAATTTTAATCCTTTCAGTTCAAGATCCCTAAATGCATGCTCAAGAACTTCCAGTGCATCCTCCCGGTGCGGGTCAACACTCGCAAATCCGATAAAGCGTTCCGGATGGTCTTTTACAAGCACGGCGATCTGATCATTTGTCACAATCTGTCCACCTTCTGTTGTTGTAACGTCTAAAGGCAGCAGCGCCGCTTTGTCCACATGGGCGTAATCCATCTCTGCAAACATTTCATCATATCCGTATGGAGACTGTTTAAATACTCCAAATGCATTTTTCCTGAATTCCAATTCTTCTTTGTCTTTACAGACTGCCTCATAAAAAATTGGATGAATGTGCATATCTATAATCATTGTACATATTCTCCTTTTTGATTTTAATATGGTTCAAATTTTGTAATTACTTCTGAGCTTATCTTTGCTCCAAATTCCTGACATTTGGGGATTTCCCATCCATTCATAATTCCATAGGTAAATCCTGCTATGTATGAATCACCTGCACCAACTGTGTTCACTACTTTCACCGGAACAATTCCATAATGGTAGTATCTTTCGCCATCATAACTTAGACTTCCATTTTCTCCAAGCGTAGCTGTTACAATTTTCGCCCCGAATGACTGGATTCTTTTTATATGTTCCCGAATGTAGTCATCTTCTTTTTCATAAGAAAGAAATGCATAGTCTACATTTTTAAAGTTCTCGTCCGTGTTATACTCCGGATTTCCACTGAAAATCGAAAAATCCATCACTACTTTCACTCCTGCTGCGCGAAGCTCTGGGAGGTCCTTTAATATATTTCCAAAAAGATCTGTGTGAAGATAATCAAATGTTTTTATGTACTCTTTATCCTCCTCCGTCAATGCAAAATCTTTCATGACACCTTCCACCTCTTCAAGATGTACGCGGTCAACCCCATTGATCAGATTCATTTTCATCTGGCATGTATTTCCTTCTTTTTCATGTAAATGTGAGATCTCTATTCCTTCCTGCTGCAGCATTTTGCGCATTGTTTTTCCATATTCATCTGTTCCGGTTACGCTGACCACGCTGACTGAAATTCCCAGTCTCTGAAGATGTACTCCCCAGTCTACCCCATTTCCGGTCGGATAACATCTATTTAATTTTTCATAAACATCCATACAAGAAAAACCTGCTGCAACCGCACGTACTTTTTTTTCGCCCATATTTTCCTCCTTCTCACTGTACAGCCCCTGTATTTCTCCGCAACACTGTCCCTGACGGAGCTGCCGGGGTATTATTTCCATTTCCTAGAAATCAAAAAAGCAGATGCTCGTAAAGCTATTATGAAAGAATTTTCCAGAAACAACAGAACACTTCTGTCATCAGCCCCTGCTGTTTCTGAATCATCCCAAACAATAAAACATCCTCAGAACGCACTTTTTATTGTCCCACTGTGTTTTACAGCTCAAAATATCTCACAGACATCTGCCTATTCATATTTTTTACCATATCCAAAAGCACCATTCATTCCACATACTTTGGAAGCAAATTCAGCTGCTGCTGCCAGACTTTCTCTGATTGCAGTTTCTCCTGTAATTCCCTTTTTCAGGTGATCTGTATAAGCAACCATAAACGATGTGATCAGAGAATCTCCTGCACCCATGGTGTCAACAACTTCCTTGATCGCTACCGCTTTCTGCACATAATATTCCTGTCCATCATATAAAATACAGCCATCTGCACCTCTGGATGCAACAGCAAGCTTTGGTCCATAGGAAACAATCTTTTTCAGATGTTCTCTGGCTTCTTCATCTGTTCCGTCAAAAGAGCAGAATGCATAATCAACAGTTGGTGCTACTTCTGCATAATAGGAATCCTCTGAGTCATCTGAAAAATCAAATGAAATCGGCACACCCGCTTCACGGATTTTTGGAAGTTCTTTCTCCATAAAACAATAATTTCCAGAATGTACAAAATCAAACTGTCTGATATACTCAAGATCAAATCGGTCTAATACATATGGTGTTTTTCCACGGATACCACCTTCATTAGATCCTAAGAACACTCTGTCTCCATCAACCAAAGTTGCTCGCGCACAACCATTTTCTCCTTCTAACTGTTTGCACTTTACTGTCTCAATCCCAATATCATCTAAAGCATACATAACATGTTCTGCTTCAGCATCATTGCCGAAATATCCCATATATGCACTTCTTTTTGCACCAAACATTTTGGCATATACTGCAAAATTTACACAGTTTCCACCCGGATACATTGTTTTAATATGCTCATATTTATCTACAACATTATCACCAAAACCTAATGCGCTTACATCATACATTTTCTCATTCTCCTTTTCGCCTGCCCATAAATTTCAGGTCATTGCGAAATTCCCATTTTCTGATCTCTTATTGCATTTTAGAATTCCGCAATGATCTGTCTCTGTGATTAATATTCAACAACACCCATGTATCTTCTCATGTCAGTTGGATGACATCTCTTATCCTGAAGAGCATTTCTGTATGCAACACTCATTGCATAAAATACCATTGCATTAAAGTACTCTACGCAGCTGTCGTCAATTGCGTCAAGTCCAAGGTCATTTGCATCGATCACTTCATATTTCTTTGCATATTTGTTCAGGAATACTTCTGCTCTCTCATCCATAACGCGGTTTCTTCCGCGGCTCTTTAATAAAATATAAAGATGATCTTCATCTGTTACTTCAAATGGTCCATGGAAGTATTCTGCTGAATTTAAGTAGCAGCAATCCATCCACTGCATCTCCTGAAGTGAGCAAATAGCAAATCCATATGCAGATGCATAAGCTGCTCCTGAACCCATGATATATAAGAACGGTTCTTTTGCATATTTTTCAGCAAAAAGCCATGTTCTGTTTTTTACGCTCTTGACAGCAGCTCTTACGATACCATCTGCTTTTTCAAGTCCGTCTGCCACTGCATCGTATAATTTATAGTCTGGCTCCTGAGCTTTCATTAACTCATTCAAAATGTTTAATACAATACCCTGTGGTTTATCCTTTTCATTTGTATCATCTTCCCAGGAATATACAATTGGATTTAATGAACTGTCATCACAGGCTGATCCAGGTGTATGTGTCATTGCTACAACTGCTGCGCCAAGATCTTTTGCTAAATGTGCTGCTTCTACAGTCTCTTTTGTATTTCCACCATGAGAGCAGATAAATACAAGACTTGTTTTTCCAAGGTGTGTCGGAGGTGTTACAACAAATTCTTTACTTGTGATCCAGTCAGCATGCATTGTCTTGGATTCGGTACGTACGAAATAATATCCTGGATAAAGATCTACCAAAGATCCTCCATGCTACAAAATATACATCTTCGATTTTTTCTCTTCCGTTTAAAATTTGGGTTACTAATTCTTTCATTGTCTTATTCTCCTTCTATTATAAAAATTTTATGTTTAAAGCATTGCTGAAATAGTACAGAATACCAATGCCATTGCTGTTACTAAAATAAAGAACTTCCAAATTGTCTTCCACCACTGACCAAAGGTAATCTTACATACAGCAAGTCCTGCAACGGTCATGCCTGCTGTCGGGCTTAACATATTGGTCAGCTGATTTGCAAATTGAAGTACTGTTACACTTGCTTCCGGATTCACACCCTGTAAATCACATAATGGAGCCATAATTGGCATAGTCAAGGATGCCAGTGCAGAAGATGACGGAACAAGGAGTGACAATAATGACTGAACCAGATACATTACTGCAACAAATGCTGCGCTTCCTACACCTGCAAGTGCTCCTGATAAATAATTCAGGATCGTATCAATGATCATTCCGTTTTCTGCAACAACCAGAATACCTCGGCATATACCAATTACAACTGCTGCAAACGCAAGATCTTTTACACCGATCACGAACTGTTCTGCGATCTCTTTCTCAGAAAGTCCGCCAACAATACCCATTAAAATACCCATTGCAAGGAACACGCCGGAAATCTCATCCATATACCATCCATGTGCAAGAATACCGTACACAATAATTCCCATTCCTACTGCAAATACAAGTAATACCAGTTTATCTCTTAAAGTAAATCCTGTATCCTTTTCATCCATCATAAATTCCTGTTTTTTCAGAAGGTCATCCTGATAAGTGATGGATCCGGTTGGATTCTTCTTTACTTTCATTGCATATCGCATAACATAAGCGATGGTAACAGTCATCATAATTGCCCACCAGATATATCTGTATACTAGCTGTGGGTTGCCATGGATTCCAGCAACACCCTGTGCGATCAGAACGTTGAACGGGTTTGTGGTAGATGCTGCATATCCAATCTGTGGTCCTAAGAATACAATCATGAAGGTCGTCATGGAGTCATATCCCATTGCAAAGAAAATAGGGATCAGCATAACATAGAATGGAATAACCTCCTCCGACATACCAAATGTCGTTCCACCAATTCCTAACAGAATCATCAGAATCGGTATCAGTAAAACTTCTTTTCCTTTTAATCTTAAAATAACCTTCCGGATTCCGCGATTCATCGCATTTGTCTTTGTTAAAATCTGGAATGTACCACCGATCAGTAAAACGAATGCAACAACATCTGCAGCTGCCTGAATACCTCTTGTAGGTGCCATTAAAATTTCATGCAGTCCTTGTCTTAAATCACCGGATTCACTCACTTTATCTATCACATGATAGGTTCCGGCTACCGCAACTTCACGTTCTCCTGCTGCTGTATTAATTAATTGTCTGTCAAACTGTCCACTTGGCAAAATCCATGTCAGGATTGCAAATCCTATAATCAATATAAATGCCAGCGTATATACATGCGGCAGTTGAAGTTTAAATTTTTTCTTATTTTCCATTTTCAAATCCCCCGTAATCAGCCTATTAAGTAAGGCTTATAAGCTTCCATATTCCGTTTGTCATGTGATGCCGGATCTTCAAAATAATCAAAATCTGTAATTTCCTGGCCGAAGTATCCTTTGTATCCCCGTCTGACAACCGTATCAATCCATTCTCCAAGTGGATGATTGCCATCTCCCCAGATCAGATGTCCGTATGGATTTCCATCTATGAAATGCATATGAATAATCTCATCGCCAAATGTATCAAACCATTCGTCAATTGTCTCTCCGGCGACTCCCATTGCAGTTGTATCAATCATTACTTTCAAATTCGGATGATTCACTTCATCGTGCATCCTTTTCGCATCTGCAAGCGTTACAACAAGTTGGGACTCCTGTGGTCTTAATGATTCCATCGCCAGATTAATATTGTGTTTTGCTGCCTCATCTGCCAGTCTTGAAAGCATCTCTCTTGAACGCTTCCATGCTTCTTCACGGTCTTCATTCCAATAACCCCAGCCGGAGTTAATTGCCATTGTTTCTATGCCAAGTTCTTCTCCAGCCTTCAATGCATTGGCAAAATATGCAAAGCTTTTTTCATAAAGCTCCGGCTCCTGGGCTGCGAACTGATATTGATAAGTACAGTTTTCCGGTGTCAGTATCTTTACCTGCATTCCTCTTGACTCTACTTCATGCCGTACTTTTGTACAATCCGAGTAAGACATACTGTCCAAAAAGAAATGCGGTGCACCAGCCCATAACTCAATCGTCTTCACACCAAGCTTTTGCTGTGCATCCAGAAAATACGGGAGTGAATAATATAAATAATGAATATTCATTCCTGCAATTCTGTCTCTGTTGATCTGTGCCATGTTTCTTCTCCTTTCTATCATCATAATTTTTTATTATTCTTTTGTATATACCAGTTTTCCATTTACCATTGTCATGGAAACTTTTACATCTCTCATCTCGCTCATCGGTACTTCAAAGACATTCCGATCAAGAACTGCTATATCTGCCAGTTTTCCTGCTTCTAACGTTCCAAGCTTATCTTCCATTCCTATGTTATAAGCTCCACCATACGTCCATGCTTTTAACATTTCAGCGATTGTAATCGTGTTCTGTACATTGTACTGTTCTTTTCCATCTGGGAAATATCCACCACAGCCATGGAAAATTGCTTCCGGAATGTCTGTGATCATCAGTGGCAGATCTGTTGCTCCTGATAATGTCATTCCTCCATCAAGCATACCTCTTCGATTCCAGAAATACTTGCCTCGCTCTGTTCCGATCGTCTCTTCAATCGATTTTTTCACATCATCCGCTGGATCCAATGACATAATCTGGAAATAGATTTCTCCAGTCACACCAATTTCACCCATCTTTTTCAAATCTGCCGGATTGGAAAATTCCATATCTGTCACAGCATGACGGTTCACAAGCTTTCCATCTTTCTTCTGACATTTATCAAAAATACCAGCCACTTTATGTACTGCTCCATCCCCCTGTGCATGCAGTGAATAACGGAATCCATTTTCATCAGCAAGCTGCACTTCTTTTTCAATCATTGGATAATCCACCTGGATACTGCAATGCATGTCCGTTCCTTCATAAGGCTCTAACAGATCACCCTTTGTACTTGCCACCGTTCCGTCTGTCATTCGGTTATATCCGGAGAACCGGATGAAATCACCCTGGAACTTCTCTCTCATTCTTTTTCCATGTTCAATGTTGATTCCTTCACCAACCGGCTGCGACATAAAAAATGTTCGAAGTGACAATTCCTTCTGTTCTTCTTTTTCTTTCAGAAATGAGTCAAATCCATAAAAATCATCAAATCCCATTTCTTTTACCGTTGTAACTCCACGGCTGTTCATCAGCTTCATATAATCTTTAAATTCCGGTTCTATGAATTCCCGATCATTTAAATACTCCGGCATAATCTTGTGATAGGCTTCCGGATAGCATTCTTTCGGATTAAATCCATATGTTTCTTCCGCTTTCCGGTTCATCATGCATGTGCTGCGGTCTGCTGCAAATACGATAACTGCCCGATCCGGATATGCTTCATTCAGCTTTTCTTCCAGACCTTCCGTTTCGAATCCGTTTGGATTCCATCCATGTCCAAATACAGTGGAAGGTTCTTTCTCTTTTTCAACCTGTTCCTTTATCTTCTGTAAAAACTCTTCCTGCGATGTTATGCCAGACATATCAATTCCAATATGGAAAATCGCATAACCCGTAAAAAAAGTATGTACATCAATAAATCCCGGTGTCACCAACTGATCTTCCAATTCCAGAACCTCTGTCTGTTCGTCAATCCAATCACTTCCATCATCTGTTCCAACCGCCAGGATATTCTGTCCGCTTACTGCAACATATCCTGCAAATGGGTTCTCAACAGTAGATGTAAAAATATGATCTGATCTTAACAGATAATCTGCTTTTTGCTTTCCCATGTTCTCCCTCCGTTCTTATTGCTTCATTTGATGATTATGTTATATCATATTATAACGTTATATGCAATCGTTATATAACGTTATATGTTTACTTTCTATGTTTTTACTAAAATCAAACTTTTATTTTTGTATTATATGCACAATATCTTTGTCAGTCATATGATTTATCTTTTACTTTTTTTGTTACGAAATGGATTGATTTTGTTGTTATTTAAGTCTGTTTCCGCTATAATGTATCTGTGAATCGTATATCTATAACTAATATACGTTGTATATTTAAAGGAGAATTATAATGAAACTTGATATGAATGCAGAAACTCCATTATATATGCAGCTAAAAGAAGCAATCAAAGCTGCAATCAAAGATGGCACTTATCCGGACAACGAAAAAATACCTACTGAAATAGAATTAAGCGAACATTACAAAGTCAGCCGCATCACCGTAAGACGTGCTGTTGAAGAATTATGTCAGGAAAATTATCTTGTAAAACGTCAGGGAAAAGGAACTTTTGTAAAATCCCGCAAAATCCAACGCAAAATGGAACATCTTCTTGGCTTTGCTGATGCATGTAAAGCAAATGGATGTATTCCATCCCGCCTTGTGATCAAACGCTCCGTAACCGAGTTATCTGAGGAAGAAGCCAAAACAATGAATGTTCCAACTGGCTCAAAGGCAGTCTTGATCGAACGTGTCGATCTTGCCGATGGTATCCCAATGATTTACGAAAGCAATCTGTTTCCTTATCCCAAATATGAATTTCTTTTAGATGAATCATTAGATGGTTCCCTTTATCAGCTTCTAAAAGATTCCTACCATATTCAGGTTAAGGGCTCCCGTAATTCGTACCTTGAACTGGCACGCGCTTCTGGTTCGCTTGCCAAACATTTACGCGTCACCAATGGAGAACCTTTATTCTATTTATACTCCGAGATTTTTGACACAGACTATAATCTTGTTCATATTTGCCGTGACTATATCCGCGGAGAACAATATCGGTTTTATATGGACGATTATACAAGACCTTAACCTTAATAACCGTTCGCTCTGTAAATATTCTATGCCACAAATAATAAAAGAAGCAGTTGCTTAACGAATTTTCGTGAAGTAACTGCTTCTTTTATTTATAAAGCTATATAGTTTTGGATGTCAAAAAGTCTGATCCATAACTTTTATTATCAAATTGCATATTAGATATTCAATAAATCACTGAATACTTTTAATGCTCCGTCTGTTTCATGTGCAAGCACGCGTTTTATTTCTTAAATGATGATGAACTTGATGACGGTTTTGGAGAAGAAGGTTTTTATATCTTCTAAGCCATCAATCGTCTGCTTAATGTGCCCGCCTCCGTGCGGGCCTTTTTCAATTCAAGAGAGCGCCGTAGGCGGTCTTTCCTATAAAGTAAAAAAGGACGCAGAATCTCTTCCACGTCCTCACATCTATCTGGCTTTATCTTCTCTTACCTTTGATACTTCCTTATGTGCCGCTTCCTGCTTCACATCATCCACTCCTCTAGCCTCAAATGCATCTGCATTATACTGATACTCCTGTGGTTCAGCAACTATCGGTGAATATACAATCTCTGCTTCCACTCGCTCAGCCTCTGCCCTCTCCGGCTCTGTCTG
>ERZ791897.1113-NODE-1113-length-13797-cov-27.128584_pt1 | contig 13797 bp, 9 predicted proteins | sample MGYA00510152_ERZ791897 | MGnify/ENA primary metagenome ERZ791897 (study PRJEB30046, sample SAMN00792050) | human gut metagenome | study: EMG produced TPA metagenomics assembly of the A metagenome-wide association study of gut microbiota in type 2...
TCGTGGCCACGCCATCGGACAGATCCACGGAGTAGTCGCCCTGATCAATCTTCACAGACTTGGTTTCGACCGGAGGCTCTTCGCCGCCGATGTTGGCCATCTTCACGCTGAACATGTCGTCATCGGACTTCTCGAAGGAGTTATTCACCTGAGAACCGGTGTCCGGCAGATCAGCATTGTCGTTCATTGCCAGATCGTACGGCAGGGAATCCATGGCGGACAGACCGAAGGTGGCTGCCAGTTCGATGCCGATGCCGCTCGAGGCAATGCGGTCAGCGGTGGTGCCGATCTCTTCCAGCGGGATGGCAATCTCGTAGTGATCATCCATCTGAGCGGAATTGTGGCCCTTCTCGTTGAAGTTGACCCACTTGGCCTTGTTCTGGTTCTCGGCCTTCATATCGCCGATGAAACGACCGTTGTTTTCACCCCAGCCACCGTCGATGCCGATGACATCCTTGCTTAGAATGCCATTGCCATAGCCGAACTTGATGTTCGACTTCTTGGTGTTGGTGGCGGCGTTAGCAGCCGGACCATACGCAGCCTTGGAGTTCAGACCAGTCTCGTCGCCCTTGTAGATCCACGGACCGTTGGAGCCGTTGGTGGAGATGGTCACCACATTGTTGAGCTTCTGCTCGCCGCCCCAAGTGATGTTGGATGCCCACAGGGAACCGCCGGTCTGCAGACCGCCGTTGTTGCCGATGCGGGTGCTGTCATCCTTGGTGTCGATGGCGATGTGGAACGGCAGATTCTGGGTCTGCCACAGGTGGCCTTGGCTCAGGGGGTAGTCGTCGCCAGTGTCGACGACATCCTGCACGTTAGTCATTTCCCACATGAGGTAGAGGTTGTCGTCATCGTAGGCGCCATACAACGCATACAGATCGATCGGAACCTCATACATGGAATTCGGGCGGTACACGCGCGGGTCGTCGTTGGCGGCGCCCTGCGCGATCAGCATGGAGCTGTCCCAGTCAGCGATGCTCGCGTCCTTTCCGGCGTTGAAGTTGATGGTCTTCTTGACGCCCATGCCCACCTTGTTGGTACTGTACTGCGCGGCAAGGTTCTGCTTCGGGACCTCCACTTTCTTCACGGTCACGGAAGCGCTCAGCGCCTGACCCTTCTTGACCTTCTTGCCATCCTTGGCCGCGGTGCCGGTCACCTTGACGGTAGCGGTCTCGCCAACGGAAAGAGTGTTACCAACGGAAATGACCTTTCCGTCAGTGAAGGAGCCGTTCTCGCCCTCGGTGGTGGTGTACTTCAGATTGTCGGCATCCTGCGCGCGCAACGTGACCTTGACATTGTCGGAGGAGAATTCCTTGGAAGCCGCTTCCACGGACACGTTCGGATCGGATTCGCCCTTCACGTAGAAGACGCTGACCGCGCCGCCCTTGGCGGTACCGGAAACGATCTTATGGTTGGAGACCACAATCTGACCACCATTGACCTCATCCGGGTAGGTGCCATCGTCAAGCGTGGTGTCCATGCCGGAAAGGCTCTTGTCGCCGCCCATGTTGGCAATGACCACACCATCGTTCTGGATGCCGTCAGCCGTGGAGCGCTCAACCATCAGGCAGGACTTGTCGCCGCAGTTCTGCAGGTTCTCGCCCTTGCCATCCATGGCGTTACGGAAGTGGTTGACTGCCGCGACGGACTTGTTCTTCCACATGTCGTCACCGGCGTCGCCCAGCTGGGACTGCTCGGCGAACTGCGGGTTGGTGCCGCCAGAGCCCTTCGGACGGTTGAAGTACAGCGGAGCGCCGGCCCTACGAGAACCAACGACCGCCCAGCCCATCATGATCTGATAGTCGGTGAGGCCGGTGGATTCCTTGTCGCCGTTGGCGTAGTTATCATGGGACTCAACCCAGGTGACCAGCTGGTCTTCGCTTGCGCCGCCGGTATCGATGTTCTTCACCATCTTGACATCAAGGTTGTTCGAGCCGACAGCGGCGCGAATGGTCTTGCCGTAGTTGGAAGCGGTGTTGCCGCCGCCATCGGAGGAATTGTCGCGGAACATGTTGGCGTATGCCTTGTAGTCGAGACCGGAATCGCCCTGCAGCACCTCGCCGTACTGGAACTGGGACCCATTCTTCAGAATGGTGTTCCAGTAGTTCGACTGCTTATTGTCGAAGACTTCGGTCGGCAGCTCGACGTGCTTGGCGGCATCGTAACGGAAGCCGTCAACACCGTCCGCCACAGCGGTCTTCAGGAACTTCTGCATACGATCGGCAACAGCCTGGTTCTGCGTATTCAGATCCCACAAGCCAAGCAGGTGGCACTGCGTCACCTTGTAACGGTTGGAATAATCCTTGATCTCGCCGTTGGGGCCGTCACAACCGGTGCGCTTGTGGAAGTACTCCTTGTTCTGCCAATCGGGGTCGATGGCGTTCCAATCGGAGGTGAAGTGGTTGGCGACCACATCCACGATCACACGCACACCATACTTATGGGCGGTGGCGGTCATTTCCTTCAGGTCAGCCTCGGTGCCGACCACGAAGTTGCCGATGGAGGTGTTCGCCGGCTGGTACACGTAGTACCAGTTCTCGGTGAACTTCTTGCCGTTGGCGGCGACTTCCTTGATCTTGCTCATAGGCTCGGTCTGCACGGAAGTGTAGCCCGCCGCGGCGATCTCAGGCATGTGCTGCGTGATGGTCTTGAACGACCACATCCATGCGTGCAGGATGGCGCCGTTCTTCATGTGCTTGGTCAGACCGTACTGGTTACGGGCCGCTTCGAAAGAAGAATTTCCGATGGTGTCCTGGTAGCTGTCACGATCGGCGGCAAGTGCGGTGGATGCCACACCCATACCGCCGAACAGCGTGGCGACCGCCACCGTTCCCGCCGCTACTTTCTTCCAGGTTTTGGCCGCACGAGCCTTGCGGGCCGCGCGCCTACGCTCTGCACGGGTCATCAACTCCGGTTGATCGTCGTGCGGAGGCTCTTTTCTGGTGAGTGCGTTCGCCATACCCGCGAACGTATGAGTGCTGAGTCGCACCTTACCCTCCCTGCTTCCTTGCATCTAACTTTGACAACGTTTGCCACTAGCAGACGTTGCGTCAAAAATACCACATTTTTCCTTTGAAAAATGAATGATTTTTATTGAAAAATGGCGGTTAAAACGCAATTGTTTTCTGCTCTGTTGCAAACGCTGTCAGCAACAGATACACTCATACCAGCACCCCGTAGCACCCACTATCGTTGCAAATTCACATATGCAAACGTTTCAGAAAATTTTCCAACCAATACCACCTTGCGACGCAAAGCACCCTCGCCCCATCCCACGCCACCGACAGCCCACCCCCAACAATCCTGAAATTAATCTTTCAAGAGATGCTCAAAAAGGGCTTCTTTACCTCTTATGGCATGCAACATGCCAATCAAATCAAAATATCAATAATAAAAAATGGGTGAATATCACAAACACGCTCGGACTCAAAAAAATAGAGTAGGGCCAAGCTATGGTGAATCAATCCATGGACCTAAAAGAATTATCAGGCAACGATTTGGGAGCGGATGGGGGCGGGGGTTACCGTACGGTGCTTGCGCATGCTTTTCAGGATTTTACGGATCGCACCGTTCGTCTGTTCGGCGGCGACGCAGAACATGCTGAATTCGCGGCCATGCGGGTCGGCGATGTCCTTCGGCTGGGGAATCATCGGACGAATCATCGAGGACTTCTTGATTACCGACTGAAGACGTTCCTGGATGGTCAGTCCGGCAATCATATTGTTGCGAGCGCAGTAATCGCACATATTCGCGAAATCGTCAAGCAGGAACGTGTATCGTACGGCGGCTGGCGCCAACGTGACGATTTCCTTGCGCTGCTGCTTTTCGAAGCAGAGGATCAGGTCGGCTTCGTCGGCCATCTGTCGGGTCAGTCGTCGGGAACGGAAGCCGCTCGACTCAATGCCGACGCTTTGCATAAGGCGGCCGCTCGACGGATCGATCGGATGCATCGGCAAACCACGCGTGCCGGCGCTTGACACCTGCACGGTGGTGCCGTTCAGATAGTGGGTCATCAGAAGCTCGCCCATAGGGGAACGGCAAATGTTGCCCGTGCAGACGAACATGATGTGCATGCCTAAACCCCTTAACCGTTCTTCCAACGTTTCGTGTTGCGGTTTTGCGAAATCCACCATGGCTTCCGCAACCCGCCAAACGGAAATTTTAGCGCGAGGCGTTCCCCGCATGCGGCAAATCGTCCAATACGCGCAGAATCATTGCAGAAATTCGGCGCGGGCGGTGGCGGTCAGCGAATAGCGGATCGGGCGGGAGCCGTGGAACTCGAGCAGGTTCCTGTTCACCAGTTCCGCGAGCGCGGTGTTGGTCTTCCGCTCCCCCACGCCAAGCCATTCGCGCATTAGGCGGCGCGATATGGGTTTCGGAGCATCGTCGAAAAGCTCCTCCTGCAGCAGGAAGTACAGCATGTTCCGCTGCAGTTCCGTAATGCCCTGCGTTCGCGCATAATGTTCAAGCCTCTTCCGCGCGGTGTCAAGCAGGGTTTTCTTCTCGCCGAGCACAGAGATGATGTTCTTCTGGGCGGTGGCGATAAAACGGATCATCCGATATGAGAACAGCGAGACGTCAGAACAGTTCAGCGGATGCTGCGCATCATCAAACGCCTTGTAATACCGGCCTTTCGCGTCGGCGATAACCGGACTCAGGCTGATCGCCGTCGGTATGGACAGGTGCTTGCTCAGCTGCAGAGCAAGCAGGAACCGGCCCGTCCTGCCATTGCCGTCATAGAACGGGTGAATGCATTCGAAGGCGTAATGGCACATCACAGCCCGCAGCAGCGGAGGAATCGCCTCATCCGAAAGCAACGCCAGCCATTTGGTCAATTGCACTTGGATTTCCGATTCCGGCCATGCGCCTTGATGAATCTCCCGGTCAAAGCCGTCACACACAGAGACTTGCTTGGCTCTGAATACCATTCCGTCAGGCTTGTCTTCCTCCCGTAGTTCCCCAGCCATCACCTGATCGTAAATATTACGTATGTCATGCAACGTTTTCGGTAGTTCCAACGTTGCGGAATTTTCGCCGGAGAGTCCGAGAAAGAGTTTGGCAAGCTCACTCAACCGCTTGTGCGGCCCGTCCGCGACCGCCGCATCCAACGCGTCTGAGATTTCCTTGCGCGTGGTGTGCACGGCTTCTATGGAGTTCGTGCTCTGCATTTCCGCGCCGATGAGTTCCATCAGATACGCCCTGCGGGCAATCGGCGGCAATGCGGCCCACAGCGATTCGACCTGCACTTCCATGCCACGGACCGAATCCATGACGTTCAACAGTTCCCTGAACGCCACGGCGAACATCTCATGACCTTCGAATTCAATACCTGACCGGTATGTTGAATAGCCGTTGAGTCTTTTTTGGTATTCCTCCTCAGCCGCATCCTTCGGCTTGGCCGTGGATGATGACATTGCCAATGTCTGCCGTATGCTTTTGTACTCCATAACCATCATCCTTATAACCGTCATTTGTGCAGAATATGCAGGTTCGGGGTGAATATAGACTATTCCTATACCTACATAATGTCAAAAATGTCGATATAGCAGCAGGCGTGTTTGCGGCTATTGGTACGTTGAGGGGCATATGTGGGGATACGTGCGGATATGTTTGCTATGCGCAGATATGTTCAAGCGCAGATTAGGTGCGGGTCAGGCGACTTCGAGCGTGGCGAGGAGAGCGCGGTGGTCGGAGCCGGCGATGTACTTGGTTTCCAGATCGCCCACGTTCACGCCCTTGTCGTGCACGATATGGTCGATTTCGGCGATCGACATCATGGCCGGGTACGTCATGTGCAGGCCTTCGCCCGCCTGCTGGCCGGAATCCAGGAAGCGGCTGCCGAGCAGGTATCGGAAGCTGGCGTGGTCCCATGTGGAGTTGAAATCGCCCATCAGCACGTACAGATTGTCGTAATGCTGCAGTTGGGCGAGCGAGTCGAGACTACGGTTCCACAGACCTTGGTTGCGGGGGCGCGGCGAGAACGGGTGGACGGAGCCGAAGCGCACCTTGCTGCCGCCGAAATCGATTGTCGCGGCGGAAACGCTGCTTGATTCCACGGGAATGAGGTTCTGTTTGGCGTTTTCCATCGGCGCGGCGCTGTACAGCACGTTCACACCGCCGTTGTCATGCCACGTTTGCTGCGCGGCCACGGAATACGGCAGATAATTGGCGATTCCGGCGCCGTTGAGCCGGTTGAGCAGGTCCCATGACACTTCCTGCAGCGCGAGCACTTCCACATGCTCGTTTTTGACGATTTCGACGATCCGATTGGCGTCGGCATGCCCTTCCCTGGTGTTGAAGGTCATGATGCGGGCGTACCGGTCGGACGTGTTGGGCAAGCCGTTGGACGAGACTTGCGTGACTGCGGTGCTGGCCGCGTCGGAAATCGTTTGCTGCGGCCTGATATAACCCCAATGCCAGCCGATTTGCACGACCACGCACACCACGCTGACGGTGGCGAGTAGGACGCGTCCGCCTATTGCACGGACGGCTATCGCGGTGATCGCAATAATCAAAGACAGTATGCCCAGCCACGGCATCAGCGCGACGATAAGCGGCACGTACCGTTTGCCGTCGAGGTTGTTGGGCAGCATGCGCAGCAGCATGGCCAGCAGGATGACGGCGGTGGCCAGCCAGAGCACCGCGGTCAGAAGGTGTGTTGCTGCGGTACGGCGGGTCATGCCATGTTGAGCACGGTCGAGGGGGCGGCTGGCGCATGCTTTGTCGAGCTGCGCGCCCAGATCCTCGATTTCGCTTTCGCTTGTGCGTTCGCGTTCGGCATCGTTATTGCCGCCGTTCTCACGCTCGCTTTCGCAGGTTTGCCGCATGGTTGCCTTTCATTACGTTCCCGTTCACCATACGTAACACGGCACGGGTGCGCCACCTCCTTCCCGCGAGGTTCACAGTGCTTTTACGTGCACCCGTACCGCATGCCACTATGCGGACATTTCTCTCTCATTTCCTGCTGCGGGGAATGGCGGCACTTGAGCAAACCACGCTCATGACATGCCTACGGAACGGCGAAAATGCGGTAAGAGCGGACAGGTCAGGCTAGGCGGCGTGGGGGTGGACGCGATTGAGGGCGCGCTGGACGGTGTCGCGGGTGGAGCCGGCGCCGTTGCCGCGGACGCCGAAGAAGACCATGACCACCATGATGAAGCAGATGGTGGCGCTCACGCGCAGCGCCCACTGGATGCCGAACACGTTCGCCACGGCATACATGTTCTTCGCGCCGCCGATCGCAGCCCAGCGCAGGGCGGTAAACGTTTCCATCAGAATCACCAGCACGGGAGCGCCGATGGCACCGGCGATCTGGCGAACCGTGTTCGTAACGGCCGAGCCGGCGCTCACCTCCTCGGGCTCCAGGCAGTTCAGCGACCACGTGGTAATCGGCATGAGCACGAATCCCATGCCGATTTGGCGCACGAACTGCCAAATCGACACCCACCAAATCCATGAGGTCATGGAAATCAGGCTCATCATGATGGTGCCGAACAGCAGGGTGATCGAGCCGATCAGCGCCACCGGACGCGCGCCGAGACGGTCGAGCGCCTTGCCGCCGAAGAACTGCGCGATGCACTGGCCGAACGCGCCGGGCAGCATCACCAGGCCGCTGATCGTGGCGGAATAGCCTCGGCAATCCTGAATGTAGAGCGGCATGATCACCATGATCGAACTGAACGCGAAGAACGACAGCGCGGCGGTGACGGTGCCGACGGTGAAGCTCTTGTTTTTCAGCACGCTCAGGTTGAGCAGCGGAGGTTGCTTGGACGGGTCGGCCGACTGCCGGCGAGCGCCGTGGATCTGCCGCAGCACGAACCAGACGATGCCGACCACACCGATAAGCATGGCGAGCCACACCATCGGATGCGTGAACGGATACGATTCGATGTTCGTGAAGCCGAACATGAGTCCGCCGAAACCGAAAATCGACAGGCCGACGGAGAAGAAGTCGGCTTTGGCGGACGCGTCGCGCGTGCCGAAATTACGCAAGCCGAAAATCGCAAGAAGCAGCGAAATAACGCCGATGACCGTCAGTGTGAGGAAAATCGATCGCCAGCCGTTCAAATCGGTTTGCACACCACCCAAGGTGGGGCCAATCGCGGGCGCGACGCTCATGGCCATGCCGACGGTGCCCATCGCCATACCGCGGCGGGACAGAGGATAAATGGAGAATACCGTGATTTGCAGGACCGGCCACATCACGCCGGTGCCGACGGCTTCCAGCAGACGGCCGATCAAAACCAGTACGAACGATGAGCCGAGCCAGGCGAACACCGAGCCGAGCGTGAACACCGCCATCGACGCGATCACGATCTGGCGGGTGGAGAATCGGCGGGTCAGGTAGGCGGTGAGCGGCACCATAACGCCCATGACGAGCTGGAAAATCGACGTCAGCCATTGGCCGGTCGTCACGGAAATGCCGAAATCGGACACGATGGTGGGCAGTGCGGCGCTCAACTGCAGCTGAGTGAAGTTGCCGACGAACGTGATAAAGGTGAGAATGGCGATCGATACGAACGCGGCATGCGTCAGATGGTCGTTTTTATACGATTCCTCGCGCGTGAGCGGGCAGGATAGGCTGTGGCGATTGTTGTTGCGGTTGTTGCCGCTGTTGTTACTGCCGTTGCCGCCGTTGTTGTGGCCGCCGTCGCTGCCGTTGCTTCCGTGGACATCGCGGTTCGGACGCGGTTTTGTCTCCGGTTCCATATTCTTCAGCAATTAAACCCCTCCGTTTGCAGACTGCACAAGTCTAATACCGTGGGTAGCCGGAGCGTGCGGCAAGGGTGCGGGAAGTCTCGTATAACGGAAGTGTCGGTGCGGCGGAAATCAGGCTTTGCCGAGCATTGTCAGCACGATCAGCACCACATTCAATGCGACGATCAGCGCGGCGACCGCGATATTGACGACGTGCTTGACCGGACCGTCCACATACTCCCCCCATCAGCGTGCGGTCGTGCGTGTAGCGCATCAGCGGAATAATCGCAAATGGAATGCCGACCGACAGCACGACCTGGCCGACGATCAACGCTTCCGTCGGATTGTTGGCGAACCATAGCACCACCAGCGCGGGTACCAGCGTCACCACTCGGCACGCCCACATCGGCGCTTTGATGCGTAGCAGGCCGTGCATGATTTCGCTGCCGGCGTAAGTGCCGACCGACGTGGAGCTCAGGCTCGACGCAAGCAGACCAATCGAGAAAATCGTGCCGATCACCGGCCCGAGCACATGCTGGATGGCCCGTTGCGCGCCTTCGATGGTGTCGGTGCCGGTCATGCCGTACAGCGAGTTCGCGGCGAGGATGAGCAGCGCGAGGTTGACCGAACCGGCCAGTATCAGCGCCCAGGCAACGTCGATTTTGCTGCCGTGAAGTAGCTTTTTGATGCTCGGCTTCGCTTCGCCGGGGGCGTAATGGTCGTTGACGAGCGTGGAATGCAGGTAGATGGCGTGCGGCATGACCGTGGCGCCCAGCATGGACGTGGCCATGAGCACGGTATCAGTGCCTTTGAAGCGTGGAATCAAGCCGGCGACGACTTCTTTCGGATTTGGCGGGGCGATGAACAGGCCGGCGATGAAACCGAACGTAATCACCAGCAGCAGGCCGATGATGAGTTTTTCGAAAATGCGATGCGTGGCGCCTTTTTCGAAAATCAGCAGCACCGTCGACACCGCGCCGATGATGCAGCCGCCGACGAACAGCGGCAGGCCGAACAGCAGTTTCAGCGCGATCGCACCGCCGATCACCTCCGCCAGATCGGTGGCGATGGCGATCACCTCAGCCTGCATGAAGAACATGAAACGGCCCGCGTCGCCAAGCCGTTCGCCCAGGATTTCCGGCAGGCTTTTGCCGGTGACGATGCCGAGTTTCGCGGACTGGTATTGGATAAGCACGCTCATGCAGTTAGCCAGCACCAGCACCCACACCAGCAGGTAGCCGTAGCGCGCGCCCGACGTGATGTTCGCCGCCACGTTGCCCGGATCCACGTATGCGACCGCCGCCACGAACGCGGGGCCGAGGATGCCGGCGAGCGCGTGGCCGTGGTGGTACGGCCGGGCGGATCGGTCATGCTGCGCAGTAATCGTCATATTCTTCGAATCCATATCGTTCTTCATATCCGCGCAACGTTATAGTGCGTTTTCCGCGCAGAATTGTTACGTCTGTTACGGAAAGCTGAACAGCTGCCGAACATGCGCCGATTGTGGGGCGGACAGACCGCGATCACGGAAGCCGCTAAACTGGTGCAGAGAACATCGCATATTCGATTCAAAGGGTTGTTTTCATGGCTACTTTCCACACTCCGATGATCACGCTTTCCGACGGCAATCTGATTCCGCAGATCGGCTTGGGCGTGCTGCGTATCGACGATGAGGGCGTTACCCCCGTGGTGGAGAGCGCGCTGGAAGCCGGTTATCGTCATATCGACGGTGCCGCGGGGTACAACAACGAGGCGGGCGTGGGGCGCGCGCTGAAAAACGCGGGGTTCACGCAAGGCGAAAATCGCAAAAATCTGTGGGTGACGACGAAGCTGCGCGACTCCGAGCAGGGGTACGATTCCGCGCGCAAGGCGTTCGACCGCCAGCTCGGCCTGCTGCAGCTCGATTATGTGGACATGTATATGCTGCATTGGCCGACGCCGTTCGACTGGCGTTCCGGTGAGACTTGGAAGGCGTTCGACGAATTCCGCGCGGAGGGCCGTGTGCGTACGCTTGGCGTGTGCAATTTCCTGCCGGAGCATCTTGAGCGGCTGCATAAGGAGACGGGCGAGTATCCGGCCGTCGACCAGATCGAGCTGCATCCCACGTGGCAGCAGCGCGAGGTGGTGGCGTACTGCAAGGAGCACGGCATCGCGGTCGAGGCGTATTCGCCGATGGCGCGTGGCGCGGATCTCAATGCCGGCGATGGTGTGATCGAACGCATCGCGCGGGCGCATGGCGTCACCGAAGCGCAGGTGATTCTGCGGTGGCACATCGAAAACGGCACGATCATCATCCCCAAGTCGGTGCATGCGGACAGGCAGAAGCAGAACCTCGACTTGTTCGGATTCGTACTCAGCCCGGCCGAGCATGCGGCCATCGATGCGCTCGACGGGCCGACGCGCGCCGGGCACGATCCGATGACGTTCACGTACGCGTGAGACTGCTTAGGGTGCGATGACAAGGCACGGATCGCGTGACGGCACGCATTTTCGTAAGAAGCTGCTCAATGCCGACGGGCCGGTGGAACGCATACTGATTCTGCTGGTGATCGCCGTGGTGGCGGGCGTCACCATCGGCCTGCTCATGCCGAAAGCAAACCCGACCGTCGGCGAAATAACAGGCGAATACACCGCGTCCAGCAGCGCTGCGCAGACGCTGCAGCAGCTGACGGTCGACGATAATCAGCGGCACGCCGGCTACGATCGCGACCTGTTCGGCTTCCGCCAAACCGACGACGACGGCAACGGATGCGACGTGCGCGAAGACGTACTGGCGCGCGACCTGACCGACGTGCGCTACCGGCAGCATGGATGCAAAGTGGAATCGGGCACGCTGGCCGACCCGTACACCGGCAAAACAATCCACTTCGTACGCGGCGCGCGCACCTCGTCGGCGGTGCAGATCGACCATGTGGTGGCGTTGGAGAATGCCTGGCGGTCGGGTGCGAACCAGTGGGACCGTACGAAGCGGTACCGGTTCGGCAACGACATGTACAACCTGCTGGCGGTGGACGGGCCGGCCAATCAGGAGAAGGGCTCCGCGTCGGCCGCGTACTGGCTGCCGACGAACGGCGCATACCGTTGCGATTACGTGGCCCGTCAGATCGGCGTGAAAGCCAAGTACGGGCTGACCGTCACGACGAAGGAGAAGCGGGCGATGCTGTCCGTACTGCGTGCCTGCCCGGCGCAGGCCGTGCCGGAAAAGTAAGGGACGATCGCAAGTACGGTCTGTTCGCCGACGTAACAGGGTACGCTAACGAAACATGGAGCGCAGGCGGAACGCACCTCAATCGCCCATATATAGCAACGTTTGCACGCTTACATGCTTACGCGTCTACGCGCACGTGGTGGCGCGGGCGATCACGCGGGTCTGCGTGGTGATCAGTTCCGGCTGAAGCACGCGGCTGCCGCTGATGCGGTCGATGATGCGACTGACCGCGGTCGGCGCTATCCAGTCGAGGCAGGAATCCATGGTGGTCAGCGGCGGCTGGAAATACGCGGATTCCTCGTTGTTGTCGAAGCCGATCACCTGCACCTGGTCGGGCACGGAAATGCCGTTGGCGGCCAGCGTCGACAGCGCGCCCATCGCAAGCTGGTCGTTCAGCGCGATCACCCCGTCGAACGGCACCCCGGAATCGATGATGCGTTGCATATTGCGCGCGCCAGAGCCGATCGACCAATCGTGGCCGACGTTGGGCATCAGCTCAGTGGCAAGCGCGATATTGCGGTCACAGCACGCTTCGAACACGCCGCGCATACGAAGCTGCGCGTTGCCTTCCGTAACATCACGCAAAGTCGAAAGCTGCGCGAAATCAGTGCGCGAGCCGACCACCGCCGGCCTGCTGACGCCACGGTCAAGCAGATATTCCGTGGCGAGACGCGCGCTTTGCACGTCGTCCGGTGTGACGTGGTCCGCCTTGTGATGCGTGAATCGCGCGCCCACGCAAACCAGCGGAAAATCCACAGACAGGTCTTCGGGGGTAAGGTCCTCCATTTCGGACAGCGACAGGATCATGCCGTCGGAAACGGTGGCGTTGAAGTTGCGCAGGAGCGAGGCGGCGCCGCGCGACGTGCCCTCGGCGTACGTGGTGACGTACACGGAGTAGTCGTAGATGCGCGCGATGTCGATCACCCGATTGGCGAGCCCCGCAAGATAGGGGGCGGTCAGGCATGGCACGGCGAGCGTGATGAAGCCGGTCCGGCCACGGTTGAGGTTGCGCGCGGACACGTTGACGCGGTAGCCGAGCCGATCCACGACTTTCTGCACTTTTTCGCGTGTGGCGTCGGTCATACGGCCGGTGTGGTTGATGACGTTCGACGCGGTTTTGAGGGACACTCCGGCCTCTTCGGCCACGTCACGCAAAGTGACGCGCTTCTTTTCTGATGGCGATTTGCCGGTTTGAGACGCGAAAGGTCTCGCTTCGCTCATGGTTCCCCCGATACGCTTCGAAATACTGCCCAGTATCCCTGCTACAGGGACGATTCTAGCGCCTCACCACGAGAACCCCGTTGCGGCGCACGGTATACGAGCCGTTTTCCTCACCCCGTTCCGTCTGGAACAGGACGACCGGCTCGCCCTCGACGCCCTGCAATTCGACTTCCTTCTTGCCGCGCGGCAGATAGAAATCGAACGCGGCGTCGGCAGACTTGCGCACGGTGTGCAGAACGTCGGTATTGGCTTGCGATTGCTGCGATTGTGCCGGTGCCGCAAGATATGTCCGAATCAGCTTCGTCAAATCGGCCACGTCCAGGTCACAACCGACGAAATACGCTTCGCCCGCGCCGTACGGATTGCGGGTGACCGCGGCCATGCCGTCGAGCTCCCATTCGTCGGCCTCCTCGCCTGCGTACATGGCGAGGACTTGCGTGCGATCGCCGGTAACGGTCACGTCGTTCTGCCACAGGCGGGTCGTGGCGCCGTTCAGCGCGGCTGCATCTTCCAGCGCAACCTCACCGCCGGCACCCAGCCGAATCGCCTCCGGCTCGCCTTCCACGCCACTGCCGAGGATGTTGAATTCCTCGCCGCGGATGCCCAGCATATCGCGCAGCAGGCCGTTGCCGGCACCCGGGTAGCCACTACATCGTCAGTGCCGACAAAAA
>ERZ791897.1179-NODE-1179-length-13253-cov-27.284210_pt1 | contig 13253 bp, 10 predicted proteins | sample MGYA00510152_ERZ791897 | MGnify/ENA primary metagenome ERZ791897 (study PRJEB30046, sample SAMN00792050) | human gut metagenome | study: EMG produced TPA metagenomics assembly of the A metagenome-wide association study of gut microbiota in type 2...
TCGCGGAAAAAGCCGTGGCCCATGGTGCCAGCAAGTCCAACGTAGCGCGAGCCGACGGTGCCAGCCCCGCCAATGCCGCCCGTCGCTTCCCGCGTCTGGGCGACGATGCCGCCTCTCAGACCCGCCTCCTCATTGACGACGTCCTCGACACCCTCGAATAAACCGAAATCCCTACGCTGCCCGCCAAAAAGCACGCGAAAAGCCGCCTTCAGTCGCTTCAAGGCGGTAGTCTGAACAATGTTCGAGTAATTAGAAGGAGAATCAAGGTGAGCAATACCTTTGCGACCTTGCCGGTCATGGCGGGCGATGACGTCCCGGCCGGCCCCGTCGACCCGATTTTCAACCGTCTGCTCAAAGACCGCATCATCTGGATGGGTGAAGAGGTCAAGGACGATATGGCCAACCGCATCTGCGCTCAGCTGCTGATGCTGGCCGCCGAAGACCCGAAGAAGGACATCTGGCTGTACATCAACTCGCCGGGCGGCTCCATCACCGCCGGCATGGCCATCTACGACACCATGCAGCTCATCGAGCCTGACGTGGCGACCGTGGGCCTGGGCATGTGTGCTTCCATGGGCCAGTTCCTGCTGAGCTCCGGTACCAAGGGCAAGCGTTACCTGACCTCGCACGCCCGTGTGCTCATGCACCAGCCTTCCGGCGGCATCGGCGGCACCGCCACTGACGTGCGCATCAACGCCGAGCTCATCATGGACATGAAGAAGACCATGAGCGAGCTGACCGCTGAGCAGACCGGCCACACCCTCGAGGAAATCTACCGCGACAACGAATACGACCACTGGTTCACCGCCCAGGAAGCCCTCGACTATGGCTTCGTGGACAAGCTCGTGACCACGCCGGACACCATCGGCAACAACCAGCAGGGGGAGTGAGACTCATGGCAAGTGAAGAAGCAAAGTTCGCCGCCCGTGCCGACCGCTTGGCCGGCCGTCAGGGCGTAGCCGGTTTCATGCCGGCCTCCGCCCGCGCAGCCCAGCCCGCGCCGACCAACCGTTACATCATGCCGCAGTTCGTGGAGAAGACCCCGTATGGCATGAAGACCCAGGACGCCTACTCCCGCCTGTTCGAGGATCGCATCATCTTCCTCGGCGTGCAGGTGGACGACGCCTCCGCCGACGACGTGATGGCCCAGCTGCTGGTCCTCGAATCCCAAGATCCGAACCGTGACGTGATGATGTACATCAATTCGCCGGGCGGTTCCATGACGGCCATGACCGCCATCTACGACACCATGCAGTACATCAAGCCGGACGTGCAGACCGTATGCCTCGGCCAGGCCGCCTCGGCCGCGGCCATCCTGCTGGCCGCCGGCGCCAAAGGCAAACGTCTGATGCTGCCGAACGCCCGCGTGCTCATCCACCAGCCGGCCATCGACCAGGGCTTCGGCAAGGCCACGGAGATTGAAATCCAGGCCAAGGAGATGCTGCGTATGCGTGAATGGCTGGAGAACACGCTGGCCAAGCATACCGGTCGTGACATCGAGAAGATCCGCAAGGACATCGAAGTGGACACGTTCCTGACGGCCCAGGAGGCCAAGGAATACGGTATCGTTGACGAGGTGCTGGAACATCGCAGCTGAGCCTGCGGTGGAATGATATCTTCACAAATGCAATACCCCTGCCGGGTCGCGGCAGGGGTATTGTGTTTTCTAAACGGCAGATATGTGAAACGAAGAGGTTGCGAATGGGACGCGTGGTCAGCTACAACGATGCGGTGCCGAGATGCACGTTCTGCGGCAAGTCCGAGAACCAGGTGCGTAAACTGGTCACCGGTTCGGGCGCGGCCATCTGCGATGAATGCATTGAATTGTGTGTTGACATCATTTCCGAGGAACGGGACAAGGACGCCCAGCTCAATATCCTGCAACTGCCCAAGCCGGCACAGATCAGCGCCTACCTCGACAATCACGTCATAGGCCAGGAGTCCGCCAAAAAGACACTTTCAGTGGCGGTGTACAACCATTACAAGCGCGTCAACATGGAAATGCGCGAGTCGTCGCGAATCGGCAAGGAACGGATGCATGGACATGACGATTCGTTCGAGGGCGTGCAAGTGGCGAAATCGAACATCCTGCTACTCGGGCCGACCGGCGTGGGCAAAACATATCTCGCGCAGACGCTGGCCCATGTGATGAACGTGCCGTTCGTCATAGCGGACGCCACCACGCTCACCGAGGCAGGATATGTGGGCGATGACGTCGAAACCGTGCTGCAGCGCCTCATCCAGGCTGCTGACGGGGATGTGGCGCGTGCGCAGCAGGGCATCGTATATATCGACGAAATCGACAAGATCGCCCGTAAAAGCGGCGAAAACACCTCCATCACGCGTGACGTGTCCGGCGAGGGCGTGCAGCAGGCGCTGCTCAAGATCCTTGAAGGCACCGTCGCCTCCGTGCCGGTGGAAGGGACCCGCAAGCATCGTGAAATGGAAACCGTGCAGATCGACACCCGCGACATACTGTTCATCTGCGGTGGCGCGTTCGTGGGACTCGCCGACATCGTGGCGCAACGGTTGGGCGCCAGGGAAAGCGGTTTCGGTGCGGCCTGGCATGACCATGAGGTTCCCAAGCGTGAGCTGCTTGCGCAGGTCTCCGCCGATGATCTGGCCGATTTCGGATTATTGCCGGAGTTCATCGGACGTCTGCCGGTAGTCAGCGTGCTTGAGGAACTTACCGAAGACGATTTGGCCCGAATCCTCGTCGAACCGGAAAACGCGCTGGTCAAGCAGTACCAGAAGCTATTCGCCGTCGATGGGGTGACGTTGACCTTTACCGAAGGGGCGATACGGCAGATTGCGGCGACGTCGATTCGGCGGGGTACGGGCGCACGTGGATTGCGTTCGATTATTGAGAAGACGCTGGAGGACACCATGTTCCGTCTTCCCAGCATGGAAGGCGTCGAAGAGGTGGTCGTAGACGAAGCCGCAGTCACCGGATCGGGCACTCCGAAACTACTCAAGGTGTCGACGCAGAAAATTCCTCGTCTACGTGAGGCGTAAGGCCGAAAACTCCTGCGACACGCCGAGATTTTGCCTGGAGTTCATTTGGGTGTATCTTATTCGAGTTGCCGAAAACAAGACAACGTTGCGCGAGTAGCCCAGCGGATTAGAGCAGCTGACTACGGATCAGCAGGTCGCAGGTTCGAATCCTGTCTCGCGCACCGGCCACCGGTCATCAGGCGGCATAAATAAATGAGATGACGTTGCGCGAGTAGCCCAGCGGATTAGAGCAGCTGACTACGGATCAGCAGGTCGCAGGTTCGAATCCTGTCTCGCGCACATGAACCTCCTTCGCGAATGCGGAGGAGGCTTTCTTTATTTTCCATGGATTTTTGTGAAGCCTGCAATTGATTGCGCGCACAGCGGAGCGCAATATGCGGCAGGGACGAACGCCAAGACCCTCCGATACACTTGATACTACGTTTTACGGATACTGCGGTCGAACGGGGACCGCAAGACAAGGAGCATGATGGCCACATCGAAGAGGGGAACCTGGGCAACAATCCGACGCATAGCCGCGTCCGACCGCATATCCGGTCTGATTATGCTCGGTTTCGCTCTTGCCGGCCTATTGCTCGCCAATCTGCCGTTCACCGCGCATGCGTTCGAACAGCTTGAGAACTTCCATATAGCCATTCCACACACCAATATCGACATGGGATTGGGCCATTGGGTGCAGGATGGCCTGCTGACGGTGTTCTTCCTGACCGTAGGGCTGGAATTGAAGCAGGAACTCACCACGGGATCACTGTCCAATCCCAAAGCCGCGGCCGTGCCGATGCTGTGCGCGGTTGGCGGTATGCTTGCGCCGCCGGTACTGTTCCTCGGCGTGATCTCATTGTTCGCGGCGGCAGGATCAGGGCAACTCGTCATCGCTTCAGGAACGTCGTTCTCCTTCGCACAGATGTCCAATGGCTGGGCGGTGCCCACAGCCACGGATATCGCGTTCTCATTGGCCGTATTGGCCCTGTTCGCCAAAGCGTTGCCGGGATCCATCCGCGCTTTTCTGATGACATTGGCCACAGTGGACGACCTGCTGGCCATCATCCTGATCGCGGTGTTCTTCTCATCGGTGAACGCATGGTACTGGTTCCTTGGCATAGCCGTATGCGCGGTCGTCTGGTACTTCCTGGTCCGCATGCGCAAGGTACCGTGGCTGGCCGTGGCCATCGTGGGCGTGCTGGCATGGGTCATGATGTTCGAAGCCGGCGTGCACCCCACTTTGGCCGGCGTGCTCGTGGGACTGCTCACGCCGGCCCATGAGCGTTTCGGTGAGAAGACGCCGCGTGCGGAACGTTACGCCGACAAGCTGCAGCCGTTCTCCGCACTGCTGGCGTTGCCGATCTTCGCACTGTTCGCCACTGGTGTGCACTTCGAGTCGTTGACCTTGGCGCTGTTCGTCTCGCCGGTGGTCGTTGCCGTGATGGTGGCGCTCGTGGTCGGCAAACCTCTGGGCATCATGACCACCGCATGGCTGTCCACGCACGTGGGCGGTCTGAAGATGGCCAAGGGGCTGCGCGTGCGCGACATGTTCCCCGCCGCCTGCGCCTGCGGCATTGGTTTCACGGTGTCGTTTCTCATCGCGTCGCTGGCATATCAGGATGCCGAACTATCGGCTGAAGCCCGTTTCGGCGTCCTGGTGGGGTCCATGGTCGCAGCCGTGATCTCAGGTATTCTGCTGAGCCATCAATCCAAACGATTCGAACTGGAGGACGGTACGAAGCATAAGCATCATACCGGCGACGAAGACGCCATGAACGAAGTTGAGACGGTGCTGGAAGACGGTACCGTGGTGGTCAGCCAGATAATCGGCACCCACCAGGAACAGTAAAAGGGATCTCCATATGTTGAAAGGGCCACGCATCCCCATGCATGGCCCTTTCAACATATGCGTGCCATTGCGGCACGGCTGATTAATCTGATTGGTCTATTTCTTGACGGCAACCAGCAGACCAGTGCCGGTCGGCGTCAACGCAGTGACGAACCGTTCATCCGACTCCACCGTTTCCAGCAATTCGCGCATCGCGATGGATTTGGCATCACGATTGGCGGGATTCAGCACGCCGCCGGCCGATGTGGCCGAATCAAAGGCAAGCACATCGGTGAAGACAATCGCGGCATGCGGTTTCAGCAGGCGTGGAGCCTGCGCGAAAGCCGCCGCATAATTCTCCGAATCGCCGGCCACGACGATCAAATCGTAATTCTCGGCGTTCAGACGGGGCAGAAACACACCTGCGGACGCGTTCACGGCACGCAATGTGGTTTCGGTGTCATCGGACAGACGATTGAACAGTTTGCGAATCAGCGCGATGCCCTGCGTGGACGAATCGACGGCCGTAAGCTGGCCTGCATTGTCAAGACCATTGATCAGCTGCATCGTCTCCACCACGGAACCGGTGCCGATGGCGATCACCGACGAGGCGTCCAACATCCGCACCAGCATGCGCAGCAATTCGGCCTGCGCCGCGGATCCTTGGGGAATGCCGGCTTCCTCGGCCGCGGTTCTGATCGCATTGAGTTCGGCAGACTGGCGTGAGAACGCATGATCCTCGACGTACTCCCACGATTTCGCGAGATTGGTATATGACGTCCTATCCATTTCAGCGCTCCTTGATTTGGGCGATCAGCTGCCAGATCTCCTCACCGACATCGATGCCACGCGGGCATTCACGCGTGCAGGCGCGCACCGACTGACACGCGGCGATGCCATCGGCGGAATCGATGGCATCCATACGTGCATCCGTCTGACTGTCGCGTGAATCATTGATGAAACGGGAGGCGGCGATAAGAGCCGCAGGGCCGATGAACGCCTCGCCGCCTGCATATACCGGACAGCTTCCCTCACAGGTGCCGCAGGCTATGCAGTTGCTCAGCAGCTCATACTTGGCGAGCTGCTGGGGATTCTGCAGATATTCGAATGCGTTGATCTTGCCGTCCGCGGTGGTGGCGAGTTCGCCACTGGCCTGCAGATACGGCTTGAGTTTCCTGATTTGGTCAAGCATCTGGTTGATATCGGCGATCAGATCACGCTGCACGGGGAAACCGGGCAGCGGTGCGAGCTCGATGACACCCAAATCGTCGGCATCCTGCGTTTGCGCGGGTTGAACGTCTTCGCCCGTATGACGGAAGCCGTCCTCATCCACCTGTGCGTCGGACGGCTGCTTTGCCCAAGCCTTCACCGTGGCGGTGCACAGAAGCGTAGGCGTGCCGTTGATGGACACGGCATCGGAACCGCACATGCCATGACCGCACGAATAACGGAAGGCAAGCGTCGGATCGATGGTGCGCTTGACTTTGAGCAGGCAGTCAAGCACGGTGTCCTCCGGACGCGCCGGCACCACGTAATCCTGCACCCACTGCTTGCCTCGCGGACGCCTGCGCGTGGATCCGGAATCGCCGAAGGGAGAGCTCTTCCTAGCGAACGGCGAGCCGCCTCGTTCACGGCCGCGTTCGGGACACGGCGTGAACCTGTTCACCCGCAACGTCACCGTTTCCATGCCGTTCTCCATGCCGCTCATATACCTGCCTTTCGATAAAAAACCGTCAACCAGTCTGCCATACGCCGTGCCCAGGGTGTCAGTATTCACGGGCCTTTGGCGGCATGTCCACGATGTGCACCGGCTGCCAGGAGACCTGGCAGGAAACATCCGTCATGGAATGGGCCAGGAAATGCTCGTCGTCACGCTCCGGGAAATCAAGACGCTTCAACGATCCACGGGATTCGTGACGCGCATCGGAGGCGGCGAGCACGGCCTTGCCGAGCTCCAACAGATGGCGCACCTCCCAGATGGCGGTGATTTCCTGATTGAACGTGGGGGAGTCGGAATGCGCATGCAGCGCCTCGGCACGCGGCGTGAGCGTATCGTCCAGCGTAGCCAACGCCTGTTCGATGCTGTTCCGGTCGCAACGCACCGCGACCGCCTGCTCCATGACGGATCCCAAATCGGCCATCAGCTGGTACGGATTGTCCGACGACGCATCGTCGTCATCGGACGGCCGCGTCAACAGTTCCTTGACCTGCGCGGAACGCTTGTCGGCAGCCTGCGACACCGCGTCGATAGATGCTTCGTCGGCAGGCTCGGCCATCGGATCGTTCACTGGATTATCGACGACACGTTCAGCCATCGCCTTGCCCGAACGGGTGCCGAAGAGGCAGGCGTCCAACAGCGAGTTGCCGCCCAGACGATTCGCGCCATGCACCGACACGCAGGAGCATTCGCCAGCGGCGAACAGACCGTCCACGACGGCGCGTTCGCCATCGACCCAACGGTAGACTTCGCCGTCGGTGGTGATGGGGATGCCGCCCATGGTGTAATGCGCGGTGGGTTTGACCGGCACATAGTCGCGGGTCGGATCGAGATCGGCATACTGTTCGATGGTCTCCACCACCTGCGGCAGCACCTCATGCATATGATCCGCATCGATGCCGGTCATATCCAGCCAGACACAATCCTTCGGCCCATCCGGATTCTTCGGATCGGCGATTCCTCGTCCGGCGTCGATTTCAGCCATGATGGAACGGCTCACCACATCACGCGCGGCAAGATCGGCATGCCCCGGCGCGTAATGTTCCATGAACGCCTCGCCATCGGAGTCGCGCAGCACGCCGCCTTCCGCACGTGCCGCCTCAGACAGCAGAATGCCGGTATGGGCGAGACCGGTCGGATGGAACTGCACGAACTCGCTATCCTCAAGCTGAAGGCCGGCGGACAATGTCAACGCCATGCCGTCACCGGTCAGATCCCACGAATTCGACGTGGTATGGAACAGACGGCCGGCACCGCCAGTGGCCATCAGCACATTGCGTGCGTGGATGGCATGCGTCTCGCCCTTGTGCGTGTCGAACGCCACCACGCCCTCGACCTTGCCGTGGTCTTCGGAAACCACCAGATCGGTCACATACCATTCCTCGGCGAACTCAACGCCCTCGGCCACGCACTGCTGCCATAGCGAGAACAGAATCTGATGCCCGATGCGGTCGGCCGCATAAGCGGCGCGGCGGACCGGTTCCTTGCCGAAATCCTTGGTATGGCCTCCGAAACGGCGCTGCGCGATATGGCCGTCATCGGTACGCGAGAACGCGACGCCGGCATGCTCCAGCGCGATCACAGTGGCAGGAGCCTGTTCGGCAAGCAGCTTCGCCGCATCCTGGTCGACAAGCCAGTCGCCGCCTTTGACTGTGTCATAGTAATGCCAATGCCAATCGTCTTTCTCCACGTTGCCAAGGCTGGCCGCAATGCCGCCTTCCGCGGAGCCGGTGTGCGAACGCAGCGGCTGCAGTTTGGATATCACCAGGACGTTCGGTTCGATGCCGTCCGCCCGCATCTGGCGCATCCGCTCGCTACGGAGCATTCCCAACGCTGCGGACAGGCCGGCCGCGCCTGCGCCGACGATCACTGCATCATACATATCTTCAACATGCTTCGGACTCATACCACCGATTCTCGCACAAGGTGTGACCTCGCACGTTCGACGCGGCTGAGGTGGAGGTGCCGGGCCTGCTATCGCTGCTCGGCGATGATCCATCCGGACCGCATGCTGATGCGGCCTTCAAGCTCCAAGGAGCCCAGTTCGCGCATGATTCGCGAGATGGGATATTCTCCCGGATGCGTCTTGTCCATTAGATCGAGCAGATCGTCGGCGGAGACGTGGCCGTTTGCTTCGGCGCAAGTTTTAATGGCGGCGAGTATGGCATCGTCGGATTCGTCTGTCGATTCCTGCGGATGTTCGGTGTCATCCGGCAGGTCGACATGTTGCGGGCGATGCGCGCTATGGCATAGTTCGTCGATCTCCGCCAGTGAGCAGATGATGGTGGCTCTGCCGTCTTGGATAAGGCGATTGCAGCCGGTGTTATGCGGCATGGTGATGTCTCCCGGCACGGCGAACAGATTGCGGTTGAGTTCGTTCGCCCAGCCTGCGGTGTTGAGCGCGCCGGAACGCGCACGTGCCTGCGCCACGATCAGAGTGGATGACAATGCCGCGATCAGACGGTTGCGCAGCAGGAACCGTCTTGCCTCCGGCACGGTTCCGGGGCACAGTTCGGAAATCAAAGCGCCCGAATGGCTTTCGATCTGCTCGAACAGGTTCTGGTTGCTTTTCGGACCGATATGGTTCAGTCCGCCAGCGAATACGGCGACGGTGCGTCCCGCCAGAGCGGCGCTCATTTCGTCCATGGCTTTGACCGCGCCCCAATGCGCCGCGGCGTCGGTGCCCAGCGCGCCGCCGGATACCACCAGATGTCCGGCACGCGCCATCCGAAGGGCCAATTCGTGGGCGCTTTGCCTACCGTAGTCGCTTACGCCCCGTGAGCCGACGATACCCACCGGCTCGGGGCATGACACCAGCGCCTTCGGATCGCCTTTGCCCCATAGGCAGAGCGGGGAGGCCCAGTCGGTGCGCAGTGAAAGGTCGTTCAGTTGGCTGGGCCAACAGGGGTGATGCGGGGCGATGATCCACTGCGTGCCGTCTGCTGTGAACCAGTCTCGCAATGCGTCCGGATCCTTGCTGGGCAACGATGCCAGACGTTGCTGCCATGACACCAGCGAGCCATGGAACGAAGCCATTCCGCGGGCGTTGATGGTGCGTCCCCAACGAGTGACGCCGTTGATGAACGCCGCATCCAATGACGTGCAGGCCGCGGCCGTCACGTTTTCGTGATTGCCAGGGCCGCTGTCAGCGATCAGCTGTAGCGCGCTTGCCGCGGAGCCGGTGCCTTTGACCAGCGCGTACATCATCGCGTCGGCGCTGTCCAGGCAGAAGGTGAGCACCGCGCGGGCCAGGGTCTCGTCGTCAATCGTCACCATCATGCCAGCCTCGTTCTCATGGATATTCCCTGCATCATTTCCTCAGGTCCTGGGGAAGTCTTTCCCGCCAGATCGGATAATGTCCACGCAAGCCGCATGGCACGGTCGGCGCCACGCAGGCTCAGCCGCTCGCTCGCCAAGGCGCGGTTGACCAATTCGATGGCCTTGGGGGAGGTGTTGGCTCTCAGCCAGGTGCCGGTAGCCTGCGCGTTGCAGCACCAGCCGAATTCGCGGAACCGTTCCTGCGCCATCTGCCGGGCAACGATGACACGCAGACGTATGGCATGGCTCGAATCGCCGGAGGGAGCGTTCCCCGGACTTATCCGCTCCACCGGAGGCACCTCGATCTGGATGTCGATACGGTCGAGGATCGGTCCGGAAAGCCGGCTGAAATACTTGACGCGGTCCTTTTCTCGGCAGGTGCAGCGCTCGCCGTTGCCGTACGCGTAGCCGCACGGGCAGGGATTCGCCGCCATAATCAGTTGGAAGCGAGCCGGATAGTATGTGGTGCCTTTCGCTCTGGAAATCGCGACATATCCGGATTCCAAAGGTTCGCGCAGCGTCTGCAGCGTACGCGCCGAGAATTCCGGAGCCTCGTCCATGAACAGGATGCCGCGATGCGCGCGGGTGATGGCTCCGGGCTGGGCCAATCCCGCGCCTCCACCCACCAGCGCGGCGGTCGACGCGGTATGGTGGGGCGCCTCGAACGGTGGAACGTCGCTGATTCCGTATCCGGGAAGCGTGCCGCATAACGAACGAATCGAGGCCACTTCAAGCTGTTCCGTCTCGTTCAAAGGACTCATGATGCCGGGAATGCGCGAAGCGAGCATGGTCTTGCCTGTGCCGGGCGGACCGGTCATCATCAGATGATGGCCTCCGGCGGCAGCCACCTCCAACGCCCATTTGGCCGCATGCTGGCCCATCACTTCGCTCATGTCGCCGGGCGGAGGGCACATGCCCGTGGCGCCGACATCGGCGTTCACGGCATGCGTGGCTTCGGGAATCCGGTAGTCCGCATCGCCTCCCATCAGTTCGATGAGCTCTCCGACATGCCTCACGCCGATCGCCTTGACATCCGGAACGAGACGGGCCTCATCAAGGTTGGCGTAAGGCACGATGATTGTTGCGATTCCCTGCTCCCGCGCATGCAGCATGATGGGCAGCAGTCCGTTGATGGGCAATACGGTGCCGTCAAGATTCACCTCGCCAAGCACGATGGTGCCGGCCAGACAGTCATGGGCGATTGCGCCGGCCGCGCTGAGCACGCTGGCCGCGATGGCCAGATCATGCGAAGAGCCTTTCTTCGGCATGGACGCTGGGGAGAGGTTGACCGTGACACGGGTTTCCGGCCATTTGAAACCACTTGCCTGGCATGCCGACTTGACCCGTTCGCGCGCCTCGGACAATGAGGTGTCGGGCAGGCCGATGATGGAGAAATAGGGAAGTCCAGGGGATACGAACGCTTGAATCTGGACGATGAAGGCTTTCAAACCGATCAGTCCTACGGAAAGGGCGCTGCCGATGGCCATCAGAACGCTCCCTCGATATGATGCAGCAAAGGTCTGTCTCCCTGCACCACGACGGTGACGACGTCAAAACGCACGCCACTGTTCGGCATGCGGTGCTCCGGCGCCGTCAGCCATTGCACGGCGGCATGGCGCAGATTGATTTGCTTGGAAGCGGTCACCGCCTCCTGAGGGGTGCCGTAGCGCATCGTACGTCTGGTTTTGACCTCGACGAAAACGATCTGGCCCATCGGATTGCGCGACACGACGTCGAGTTCGCCGTATCGGCAATGCCAGTTGCGGTCGAGCGTCCGCCACCCTTGGCTTTCCAACCATGCGGCGGCGTACTGTTCTCCCAGCTCGCCGATCTGTCGGGAACGCAGCGTGCCGTCATGCAGACGCCGCGCTAGGGAATCGAGAATCTGCTCCGGCGGCTGCGTTGGGGCCGGAACATCATGTGATGATGAATGGTTCATGGCCCTAGTCCAACAGACAGAAGCCACGCATGACAAGGCCGATAGGCTAATGTGGATAACTTACGTATCTCGGGCGTGTCGTGGATAGTCGGTGGATGAGTCGACGCTATCCACACCTATCCACAACACGATCCAAGGCCTCTGTGCGAAAAGAGTGACCGATGAACCGTCAACGACGGGTCAAAGCGGTCAATTCGTCGAGATTGAGTTCGAAGCTCACGCCTCGTTCCTCATGATTCGGCTGATACTGGGTGCTTTCCATCGCATGGCGGACGAACTCGCCGGCGATGTTCGCGGCCTCGGCCAGAGGACGGCCAGCCATCACCGCGCCGCACAGCGCCGACGCGAACGCGTCGCCGGTGCCGTGGGTCATGAACGGCAGCTTGGCATGCGCCAGCTCCTGTTTTCCGGCGACGCCCGTCGAAGCTGACGCCACATAGTTGCGAATCATGCCATCCCCTCGATCGATGCCCTTAAGCACCACGTTCTTCGCGCCGGCGGCAAGCAACGCCCCAAGAATCTCATCCACCTGCGCGTCGTCGATATCCTGGCCTGGATAGTCACGGCCCGTCAAAATGGATGCCTCGGTAAGATTCGGCATCAGCGCATCCGCGCCATCCACCAGCGTGCCCATCGCCCGACACAGCTCAGGAGTGTACGTGGCGTAGATTTCTCCGCCGTCGCCCATCACCGGATCCACCAACCGCAAGGCATGCGGATACTCCGCGTATAGGCGTTTGATGATTGCGACCTGGTCCGCGGAACCAAGAAAACCGGAATAGACGCCATCCAAATCGACGTTCTCCTGACGCCATGCGTCCAGATAGCCGTCCAGAATCTCGGTCGTATCGTGGAACGTGAATACCTCGTAGCGCGTGTGCGCGGAAAACAGCGCCGTCGGCACCGGACAAACGTCGCAGCCGGCCGCCGACAGAATCGGAATGGCCGCCGTCAGCGAACACTTGCCATAACCGCACATGTCATGCACCGCGGCGACGCGCGGAATATACCGCGGATCACGGTCGTACAGAATCTCATCGCTCATATCGGAACCTCTCTTGCGATTTGCCTGCCCATGACTTTAGCCGTTCCCCTGACCTGACGCGCATCCGTTCCTCACGGTGGGTCACCGGCATGCGGGACTTCGGCGTGTCGAATGGTTCCGAATGGTTTTTTCAACGGTTGGGGGAGTGGGGAAAGCCAATGATTCCAACGGTTTATAAGGGGATATAGGCAAGTGCGATAACGTTCGGCTTGCGTTGCGCTCGCCGGCCGGTTTATTGTCGCTACCAACACCTGGCCAAGCGCCCTACACGGCAGGGCGGGTGGCCAACCAAGACGAGAACAACGAACCCTTATCCAAGGAGAGCGCATCATGGCAAACAAGAACTATCGTTTCGAAACCCTGCAGCTGCACGTCGGCCAGGAGCAGGCCGACCCGGCCACCGACTCCC
>ERZ791897.1182-NODE-1182-length-13236-cov-5.249981_pt1 | contig 13236 bp, 9 predicted proteins | sample MGYA00510152_ERZ791897 | MGnify/ENA primary metagenome ERZ791897 (study PRJEB30046, sample SAMN00792050) | human gut metagenome | study: EMG produced TPA metagenomics assembly of the A metagenome-wide association study of gut microbiota in type 2...
CCATAATAGGAATGTGAATTAAAATAGTTTGTTATTTAAAGTGGATTATACTAGTCGATAACCTTCCGGCTTTTTTATCCTTTTGAAATTTGTATTGTTGAGTGCCTACGCTGCGGAGTCGGAAGAAACTTCTTATTGCGACTGCCAGCGGAAAGCAGGGTGTTCCTGAGCAGGTGCATTAGCGTAGAGCGTTCCGAAGACACTTTGCAGCGTTTGTTAGAGAAAGTAAATCGAGTGCCATTGCACGAAGATTTCCACTTTCGAGTTACAAACGGTCAACGGGCTGAGGTAAAGCGGGCTCTGCACTGCGAAGGAATATCCTGCTTTCTGCGTCCGCTTCGCCGCAAAGAAGCTTTCTGATTTACAAGCATATCCCCCAACAACTACAAATTTACAAATTCCTCTTCTTCGTACTCACTACTTTTTCTTCATAGCACGTAAAGATCTCATCTACATCTTCTTTCTTCAATTTCGGTGTCACAAGGCTTACCAGCGGAACAATCACCAGACCTGCTACCATTGCAGCAGCACCGGCATTGATCGGTGATGCGATATAGCCTATGAACATATTAGAAACCGTAATACCGACTCCGGCAATAAATCCTGCCCAGACTCCTGCTCTTGTCACACCTTTCCAGTACAGACCATACAGAAACGGTGCAAGAAATGCTCCTGCAAGAGCTCCCCATGAAATTCCCATAAGCTGAGCAATAAAGGTCGGCGGATCCAGTGCGATCACCACCGATACAACGATAAAAAATACAATCAGGATCTGCATTGTAATGATCTGCTTTTTTTCGCTCATCTCTTTCATAATGTTATCTTTCAGCAGATCCAGTGTCATCGTTGAGCTGGATGTCAGTACCAGTGAGGAAAGTGTTGACATTGATGCGGAAAGCACCAGAACAACTACAATTCCGATCAGAATATCCGGCAGTTTTGAAAGCATGGAAGGAATAATACTGTCGTAAACGACCGCTCCGGTTTCTGCATTATAAATTTCTGCACTGTCAAATAGTCTTCCAAATCCACCCAGGAAATAACATCCTCCTGAAATCACAATAGCAAAAAGTGTAGAGATCACTGTTCCCGTATTAATAGACTTTTCATCTTTGATTGCATAAAATTTTCCGATCATCTGCGGAAGTCCCCATGTTCCAAGTGAAGTTAAAATCACTACGCCAAGCAGATTCAGCGGATCCGGACCGAAGAAGGCTGTAAATGCTCCGGGCTGTCCCATCGTTGCAGGGACATCACTCGGAATCTGTGCCATCTTAGAAACTGCTTCCATAAAGCCGCCCTGACCGTTTAATACAGCAGCAATCACCGCAACAATTCCGAACAGCATAATAATTCCCTGAATAAAGTCATTGATCGCTGTTGCCATATATCCGCCCAGAATCACATAAATCGCCGTAAACACTGCCATTGCGATCACGCACCATGTATAAGGAATGTTAAATGCCATTCCAAAAAGTCTGGACAGTCCATTATAGACGGATGCTGTATACGGGATCAGGAACACAAACACAATCACCGATGCTACGATTTTTAACGATTTGCTTCCATACCTCTGTCCAAAAAAATCCGGCATTGTCTTTGCACTCAGATGCTGCGTCATAACCTTCGTTCTTCTTCCAAGAATAACCCATGCCAGCAGACTTCCGATCAATGCATTCCCGATTCCGATCCAGGTACTTGCAATTCCGTATTTCCATCCAAACTGTCCCGCATATCCTACAAATACAACTGCAGAAAAATAGGAGGTTCCATACGCAAACGCAGTCAGCCACGGACCTACCGAACGCCCTCCAAGTACAAACCCGTCTACACTGTTCACATGTCTCCTGGAATAAAATCCGACGCCAACCATCACTGCAAAAAATAGGATCAGCAAAAATAATTTAATCCCCATCTCTTTTCTTTTTCCTCTCTTCCTCTTCCTTTTTATCCCTTGCTTATTCTTTGCTTTAAACCGTAACGCTTTAAAGTATTAAAGTGGTTTTGTATAGAATAACACGGGACAATCGCCCGTGTCAATTCTTTTCTGAAGATTCAGCCATATTCAATAATATTTCAACGATATTGCTTTCTGATCATTCAGCAATATCCATACCGGACGATTTCTATTCTTCTGCCTGTTCCGGTTCTTCCTCATCTTCCATATATCGATGTTCTTCATCATAAAATTTGATCAATGCCTGCGTTCCCAGTTCTCCATACCCTTCTGCCTCCAGTTCTTCATAATTCGCAAGAACCATGCTTAAGACATCCAGTGATAAGCCTTTCCGGTTTGCTTCGATCAGGGCAAGCTTCATATCTTTAATAAAATGCTTCATGAAAAATCCCGGTGCATAATCTCCTGCAATGATCTTTGGTCCAAATGTATCTAACTGCTTACTTCCTGCTGCCCCCGTCGAAACAGATCTCATCACTACATCCAGATCCAGTCCCTGTTCTTTGGCATAAGTAAGAGCCTCACATACACCGGAAAGCGTTCCGGCGATCATGATCTGGTTTGCCAGCTTACAGTGCTGACCTTTTCCGGCTTCTCCCTGGTAATTGATGTTCGTTCCCATCGCCTCAAAAAGCGGCATACATGCTTCAAAATCTTCCTTATCTCCACCGACAAGAATGGATAACGTTCCTGCTTTCGCTCCTGTATCGCCTCCTGTCACCGGTGCATCCAGCACATGGAATCCCCGCTTCGTTCCCTCTGCATAAATCTTTTCTGCAATCTGAGGGCTGGTTGTTGTCATGTCGATCAGATAAGCACCCTTCGATGCACAGTCAAGGATATTTTCCTCATCAAAATAAACTTCTTCCACATCCTGCGGGAATCCTACGATCGTAATCACTGCATCACATTCGCTGACGCACTCTCCGATCGATTCATGAAAGATCGCACCTTCACTGATAACGTCTTCCACTTTTGCTTTTGTCCGGGCATAGATATGAAGTTCAAATCCTGCTTTCATAAGATTTCTTACCATGGATTTCCCCATGATGCCTACGCCAATAAAACTAATCTTTTTCACTCTTTTTTCCTCTCTGTCTGCTCTCTGTTTTTACAATCCGGAATCAGAATACAACTCTGCAAAACATCCTCGCACTGATGCAATATTTATTCTCCCTGCTTTTCGACTACTTCGCCCTGCTTTTTATAAATGCTGTGGGCAGGTACAAATCCACGCACAGAAGAAAGTGGATAAATATTACTGTGACTTCCAACAACAGTTCCCGGATTCAGGACACTTCCACATCCGACTTCCACTTCATCACCCAGCATCGCACCAAACTTTTTCATGCCTGTCTCGATCTTTTCTCCGCCTGCTTTTACAACAACAAGTTTCTTGTCTGATTTCACATTGGATGTGATCGAGCCTGCTCCCATATGGGATTTATATCCCAGTACAGAATCTCCCACATAATTATAATGTGGTACCTGTACTTTATTAAATAAGATCACATTTTTCAGCTCGGTCGAATTGCCTACAACAGCACCCTCTCCTACGATCGCATTTCCACGGATAAATGCACAATGACGGACTTCTGCATCCTTCCCAATGATCGCCGGTCCATTAATAAATGCAGTTGGTGCTACTTTTGCACTCTTTGCGATCCACACATTTTCTCCACGCTTCTCATACTCATCTTCACTCAGCGTCTTTCCCAGCTCCAGAATAAAGCTGCTGATCTTCGGAAGTACTTCCCATGGATAAGTCACTCCTTCAAAAATATCCTTTGCTATTGTCTGATCCAATGTATAAAGTTTTTTTACTGTTAATGCTTCTGTCATCTTTTTTTCCTTTCTACGCTTTGAATTTTCTGTACCCGGTACAAAGATCTACCTCATTGACAAGTTCTTTTCCATCAAGGAATGCCTCCAGATTCTCTCCCGCGATCTTTACAACTGTATCAAGGATCTGCCTCATATGGTAATTGCCCGATACATGTGGTGTGATCAGAAGATTGGGAAGATCCCACAAAGGAGAATCTGCCGGAAGCGGTTCCTCCTCCGTCACATCCAGAATTGCACCTCCTAAATGACCTTCAACAAGCATTTTTTTCAATGCTTCTCCCGGGATCAGGCTTCCACGCCCTACATTGATGAGGATTGCTCCCGGTTTCATTTTCTTCATCCGCTCCAGGTCAAACATCCCTGCTGTCTCCCCTGTTCCCGGCATACAGCACGCAACGATATCCGCTTTCGGAAGCAGACGGTCTAAATCTTCCTGCTGACAGACTTCTTTTATATAATCCGGTCTGGCTGCTTTATGCTTTCTCACACCGATCACTTCACTGCCCAGTGCATGCATTTTTTCCGCAAACTGACTTCCAATATCACCAAGTCCCACAACAAGCGTCACCGAATCACGGATTGACAGCACTTCTCCCTCGTCCTTCCACAGATGCTGCTCCATATTTTTCTGATACAGATGCAGCTTTTTCCGCAGCATCAATACTCCAGCCAGCATATATTCTGAAATTGCCAGCCCGTAAGCTCCTGTGGCATTTGCCAGCTTTGTATCCGGCATGAGGACTCCTGATGCCGTATATTCTGTCGATCCGGCACTGTCAAGCTGGAGAAACTTTAACTTTTTAGCCTTAGGGACCAGCTCTACAGGGATATTTCCCAGAATGATCTCCGCATCCACCACATCTGAGACGGTTATTTCCTCTTTTGTCCTGTAGCAGAACTGAAATTCCTTCCCCTTTTCTTCCAGAAACTTCCGGTCTTTTTCCCGTACCGGAATGGTTACAAGTATTTTTTTCATTTTCTACCTCTTTTATAAAATGCAGCTGCATGGTCATAACACGCACGTAGCTGATACTGATTATTCAATCCTTTCACGCCCACAGTCCTGACCGTTACAAAATGATCCAGCTTCTGCATATATTCCCCGGAAGTGATCGTTCCTTCTGCCACGTAGTTCAGTCCTTTTTCCCAGCTTGCTGTCAGCTCCGGATTCAAAAGTGATTTGATTGAATGATCAACCACATCATAAACCATCTCTCCCTGAAGCGTCGGCGTGATCACCTGCGTCTTCTTATTCAGAGAAAGATATTTAATATTGATCAGCTTTTTCAGGATTTCTGCACGAGTCGCACTCGTTCCGATTCCACTGCCCTTGATCTGAGCCCGCAATTCCTCGTCTTCAATCAACTGTCCTGCATTCTCCATCGCAAGAATGATCGAACCGGAATTATATCTTTTCGGTGGAGACGTTTCTCCCTCTTTGATATTCAATGCCCTGACCGGAAGCACTGCCCCCTTCTTCAGTGATTTGATCACCTCAAACAATGCAGTATCCAGTCCCTGCTCTTCCTCTGCTCCATCTGCTCCGCTTTCTTTTTCTTCCTCTTCTTTCATGCTGCCTTCCGGTTTTCCTTTTGCGGAAGTATTCCTGCCTTTCGGAACTCCTGCCACTTTCAGATACCCCTCTTCTGCCAGTACTTTAAAGTTGGAGAAAAAGCGTTCTTCTTTGATGGAGGATACGATTGCAACTTTCTGATATACGGCAGGCGGATAAAAAATACTTAAAAAACGCCGTACGATCAGATCATAGACCCGGTGTGCTGTCGGTGCAACAGAACTTAAAGCATTCAGTCCCTGCCCCGTCGGAATGATAGCATAATGATCCGTGATCTGCTTATCATTTACATATCTGGTCTTTGCAAGCTCCTTATAATTTCCAAATGCCTGGATATCTTTCAGATAAGGTGCCGCCATCGGATATTTTGACAGACCGTTCAGATTGCGGGATATCTCTTTTGCCACTGCTGTGGAAAGCACCCTTGCATCTGTTCTCGGATAGGTTACAAGCTTCTTTTCATACAGTTCCTGCACAATCCGCAACGTCTCATCCGGACTGATCTTAAATCTTTTGGAACAGTCATTCTGCAATTCTGCCAGATTATATAAAAGCGGTGGATTTTTCTTTTCCTTTTTCTTCTCAATCGATTCGATCCGACAGACCGGACCCTCTTTCTGATCCACACCTTCCAGCAAAAACCGGATCAGTTCTTCTGCTTTTTCTCTTTCCTTAAATCCATTTTCCTTATAGAGATCATATGACTCAAAGTATCGTGAGCCTTTGACTGCTTTCCATTCTCCCTCAAACTGATGCCCCTGTGCATCAATCGTACTGACGACTCTGTAAAATGGAGTCTTTACAAAATCCCGGATTTCTCTTTCTCTCCTGACCACCATTCCCAGCACACATGTCATAACCCGACCGACTGAGATCACCGAATACTTCGTATGGAGATAGTTGGAAATACTATTTCCATATTTTAATGTCAGCAGCCTCGAAAAGTTGATTCCCATCAGATAATCTTCTTTCGCTCTCAGATAAGCTGAAGCTGCCAGGTTGTCATATTCGGAAAGATCTTTTGCTTCACGGATCCCACGCAGGATTTCTTCTTCCGTCTGCGAATCGATCCAGACTCTTCGCCGTTCCTTTCCCTTTACATGAGCCTCCTGTTCAACCAGCCGGTAAATGTATTCTCCCTCACGTCCTGAGTCGGTACAGACATAAATCCGGTCTACATCCTCTCTCGTCAAAAGCCCGCTGACAATCTGAAACTGCTTTGCAACCTGCGGGATCACCTCATATTTAAAATCATCCGGAATAAACGGCAGTGTATCCAGACTCCATTTTTTCAGTGCCGGATCATACTCCTCAGGATAACTCATTGTCACAAGATGTCCTACACACCACGTAACAATCGCATTCTCCGACTCCATGTATCCGTCCCGGTTCTTTGCATTTAATTTCAAAGCTTTTGCAAACTCTCTTGCAACACTTGGTTTTTCCGCTATGTAGATTGATTTTCCCATAAATATGCCAGTCTTTTCTCTTTCTATTCAATATGGAAACGATAAGCGGTCTTTGTATCGTAAGTTTCCCCTTTTTTGCAGATTGCTTCAGGAAAATTTTTCTGATGGACCGCATCCGGATAATTCTGTGTCTCCAGGCACACTGCATCCCGCTTCTGATAGACTGCCCCATTCCTTCCTGCTTCATTTTCCAGGAAATTGGCTGTATAAACCTGAACTCCCGGACGGTCTGTCCATACTTCCATGACGATACCGCTTTCATCTCCAGTCACTTCTGCTACTTTATCAAATCTGCCCTCGTTTTTCAATACCCAGTTATGGTCGTAACCATTTCCAAGTATCAGTGGTTCATACGCTGCATCAATCTCCGCTCCCAGTTCTTTTGTACTTCTGAAATCCATCGGTGTTCCATCTACAGGACAGATCTCTCCTGTCGGTATGGACTGGGCATCAGCCGGGGTAAAAGCATCAGATAAAAGCTGCATTCTATGATGTAACACAGAGCCGCTTTTATGACCGTTCAGATTGAAATAACTGTGGTTTGTCATATTAATCACCGTATCCTGATCCGGTACTGCTTCATAATGAATCGTCAGTCCATTCTCCTCGTCCAGCGTATAGGTAACTTTCATGTCCAATGCCCCCGGATATCCCTGATCTCCATCCGGACTGTGCAGAAGAAAGGTTACATGATCATCCCCGTTTTCGATGACTTTCCACATCCGTTTCTGATAGACATCCGGCCCGCTGTGCAGATTATTTTTTCCGTCATTCTCTGCCAGCTTATAATCAATCCCGTGAATCGTCACACACGCACCACCGATCCGGTTTGCATTTCTTCCGACAATTGCACCGATCGCTGCCGTTCCATTTTCATAAGCGGCGGCATCCTCATACCCAAGTACCACTTCTACCGGATTTTTATCATGATCCAAAACGGTCACATTCACAAGGGTTGCCCCAAAGTCAGAGACCTGCACTTCCATCCCTGCATCATTTTTCATTTTATAAAGATATGGTCTGCTGCCATCTTTCGTTATCCCGAATTTCTGAATCTGAAGTTTTTCCATTCTATTCTCTCTCCTGCTTTCTTCTCCTGAAAAATCCTAACACTCTTTTTATTACGCCTGTATTTTTCTGTTCACGGATATCTCTGGTTTCTTCCTTTCTTGCATGAAGTGCCTCCTGCATAAATGTCTCCTGTGCATTGATCTTTCTTCCACTCTCCGCTTTCTTATGGTAAGTGCCGTCTTCTGCCATTTCTCTTGCTTTCACATTATCTGCAAGCATCACTTTTAACTGGTGGAGCAGACGTTTTTTGACTGCCTCATCATAAACCGGGCATGCTACCTCCACTCTCTTTTCTGTATTTCTGGTCATCATATCAGCCGAGCCAATGTAGATCTTCGTCTTTTCACCTTTTCCAAACACAAATACTCTCGGATGCTCTAAATACCGTCCGACAATACTTGTCACCCTGACATTCTCCGTATGTCCCGGTACCTGCGGTAAGATACAGCAGATTCCCCGCACGATCAGATCTACTTTAACACCCGCACAGGATGCCTCTTCCACTTTTCTGATAAAATCTACATCCGTTACGGAATTCATTTTCATGATGATCCTGCCTGCAGATCCCTTTTCAATTTCTTCATCCATCGTGGCAAGAACTCGTGCCTTTAAACTGACCGGTGAAACGATCAGGTGTCTGTATGCACCATGAAGATTTCCAATGGACATATTCTTGAAAAATTCTGCCGCATCCGTACCAATCTCCTGATTCGCCGTCATCAGGGAGTAATCCGTATACATCTTTGCAGTCTTTTCGTTGTAGTTACCTGTTCCGATCTGGGTAATATAACGAATTTCATTTTTATTGTGCGGCTCACTCTTACTTCTATAAGTGATCAGACAGATCTTGGAATGTACCTTATAGCCTTCAAATCCATATAATACCCGGCATCCTGCCTCTTCTAAACGTTCTGACCACTCAATATTATTCTGCTCATCAAATCTCGCACGCAACTCGATCAGTACCGTTACCTCTTTTCCGTTCTCCGCTGCGGCACAAAGATATTCTACCAGCCGTGCCTTCTTTGCCAGACGGTAGATCGTGATCTTGATCGTCAGCACATCCGGATCTGACGCTGCCTCCCGGATCATCTGCAGGAACGGCTCCATGCTCTCATAAGGATAGCTTAAAAGTACATCTTTCTTTTTTACCTGTTCCATCACACTGCCTTCATGGAGCATTGCCGCCGGCTGTGGGGAAAATGGCTCATCCACAAGTGTCCGCTTCATTGACTCAGGCAGTTTATCTGCAATCGCGAAGATAAAATCCAGCTTCATCGGCATCTTTGTCCTGAAAATACATTCCGGCCCGATCTTAAATTTTTCACAGAAATACTTTTCCAGCTCTTTGCTCAGTGGATTAGCTGCCTCCAGACGCACAACCGCCATTTTTTTCCGCTTATGAAGCGTCTCTTTCATAATATGCCTGAAATCCCCATGGTCTGCATAAGCCTCATCATCCGGTGATACATCTGCATTCCGCGTCACACAGATATAATTCTTATCTGAAACCTGATACTGGTTAAATACCAGTTCTGCAAATTCCAGAATGATCTTTTCCATTCTGATATAACGGATATCATATCCTGGAAGATACAGAATATTGGAAATATACTGAGGAACAGGAATAATTCCCAGCATTGCTTTATCTCCCTGCTTTAAATTTGCCACCACATAAATCTCTTTACTCAGAAGATGCGGAAACGGGTGATTTGCGTCTACGATCTGAGGTGAAAGCACCGGCAGAACCTCTTCTTTAAAATACTTTTTTACAAATTTCTTTTCCTGCTGCTCCAGTTCTTTGAAATCCAGCCCACACACACCATAGGGATGAAGCTGCTTTTTAATCTCCGCATAAGTCTTATCCCGTTCCTTATAAAGCGGAGAAACCGCACGATAAATCGCATCAAGCTGTTGCTTTGCTGTCATACCTGAACGCTGATCGATCTTTTTATCATCTGTTGCTGCCAGATCGTACAGACTTCCTACACGGATCATAAAAAACTCATCCAGATTGCTGGTAAAGATTGCAACAAACTTCATCCGCTCCATCAGAGGTACACTTTCATCTCTCGCTTCTTCCAGCACTCTCTGATTAAACCGAAGCCACGATAACTCCCGATTCTGCGTAAAATCCGGTATTTCCTTTTTGCTCATATTCATTCCCCTTTTCCATATATGTGTCCTGATATACGATTATTTTGATACCAGGGTCAAAAGGTCTGACACCACGTGTGCTCGCACACTAGTGGTAGAATGACCTTGTGACCCGCCCCAATATGAGCATAAAAGTGGGGCGTAAGCACCACGATATGCGAATGTTGGGTAGGATTGTGGGAGCACGTAGTGCGTAACAATCCGTAGGTATCATAGTCGAGGGCTTTTGACCCCGACATCTTATTTTTCAAGATATTCCTCCAACGCTTCCAACTGTCTTTCCATATAATGATAACCATGCTCATAAAATGCGTAAAGAGCCTCTCGGTTCCGTTCCAGCCTTGATACCGGCTTCACATGGGGACGGATCACAAAGATCTCTCCCTTCCGCTCCAGCACATCCAGATAATTCATCGTCTTATTATACATAAAACTTCTCCGTAAAATCGTCCGCACCACATTTGGATAAGAACTGTAAGCCTTTCTGTAAAGCTTCTGCATTGCAGGAGAAAGTACTTTTTTCCTGTAACCGGCATTTTTTGTCAGCACAACTACAATCTTCTCATTCCCGATTTCCTTTGCCCTGCGGATCGGTACTGAATCAGCCAGTCCTCCGTCTAAATACGGAACATCCTCAATATTTACGATCGGAGTCAGAAGCGGCATACTGCTCGACGCCCGGCAGATTTTCATCAGTCTGTCCCGATCTTCCTCTTCTGACATATATTCTGCCTTTCCGGTCAGGCAGTTTGTCGTAACCAGTTCACAATTCATCGGTGAACTGAAATATGTATCAAAATCAAACGGGATCAGTTCATTCGGAAACCGGTCAAAGATCAAATCCATATTCATCATGCTCTTTGTACGGATCGTATCCCTGATCCCATAAATATATTTTCCATACTGCTCATCGGGAATCATACAGTCTCTTGTCCTCCCCGGCTGCCTGGATACATAATCCAGTGCATTGCACGCTCCTGCCGATACCCCGATCACATCTGACATATAAATTTCTTTCTCCATAAGGCAATCCAGCACACCTGAGGTAAAGATTCCTCTTGTCGCCCCGCCTTCAAGTACGATTGTAGCTTTTTTTATCGCCATAATTTTCCTCTTTTCCTGAATCTATGTCTTTTTGTCTTCCACAGTTTATTATATCTTTTTCATTCCGAAAGAACAACGGTTTTCTTACGGAAATACAGATTGCTTTTTTATAAATCAAGATTCCTTTTCTCCCGTAAATACTTGCCTTTTTACTTTCACCCATGTTAATATAAGCGTTGATGTTTATTTTAATGTATGACTGATAAGGAGATCATTATGATTAGTGCAAATAACGTAACCCTCCGCGTCGGGAAAAAGGCGCTGTTTGAAGACGTTAATATCAAATTTACAGAAGGTAACTGCTATGGCATGATCGGTGCCAATGGTGCAGGAAAATCTACTTTCCTTAAGATTCTTTCCGGTCAGCTTGAGCCGACTCAGGGAGATGTCGTGATCACTCCGGGAGAGCGTCTTTCTTTCCTGCAGCAGGATCATTTCAAATATGATGAATTTCCGGTTCTTGATACCGTTATCATGGGAAATGCCCGCCTGTACGAGATTATGAAAGAAAAAGAAGAAATCTACGCAAAAGAAGATTTCACTGATGAGGACGGAATTAAAGCCAGTGAACTGGAAGCTGAATTTGCTACCATGAACGGTTGGGAGGCTGAATCGGATGCTGCCAACCTTCTGAACGGACTCGGAATTGATACCGAACTTCACTATAAATACCTGAAAGAACTGACCGGTTCTGAAAAAGTAAAGGTTCTTCTTGCGCAGGCATTATTTGGAAATCCCGATATTCTGCTTCTTGACGAGCCAACGAACCACCTTGACCTGGATGCCATCGCATGGCTGGAAGAATTTCTTATCAATTTTGATAATACCGTCATCGTTGTATCTCATGACCGTTATTTTCTGAATAAAGTATGTACACAGATTGCGGACATTGATTACGGTAAGATCCAGCTCTATGCCGGAAACTATGATTTCTGGTATGAATCCAGCCAGCTCCTCATCCGTCAGATGAAAGAAGCTAATAAGAAAAAGGAAGAAAAGATCAAAGAACTTCAGGACTTTATTTCCCGGTTCAGTGCCAACGCTTCTAAATCCAAGCAGGCAACGTCCAGGAAGCGTGCTCTTGAAAAGATCCAGCTTGATGAGATCAAGCCATCCAGCCGTAAATACCCATACATTGATTTCCGTCCGAACCGTGAGATTGGAAATGAGGTTCTGACCGTAGAAGGGCTTTCTAAGACTATCGACGGAGAAAAAATTCTTGATAATATCAGCTTTACTCTTGGACGTGAAGATAAAGTTGCTTTTGTCGGAGGCAATGAATTTGCCAAGACGATCCTCTTTAAGATCCTGATCGGTGAAATGGAACCGGATGAAGGCACTTACAAATGGGGAGTTACGACCTCTCAGGCTTATTTCCCGAAAGATTTCGGTGGAGAATTTGATAATGATTATAATATCACAGAGTGGCTGACTCAGTATTCTGAAGAGAAGGATGTTACTTATGTCCGTGGTTTCCTCGGAAGAATGCTTTTCTCAGGGGAAGATGGAGTGAAAAAGGTTGCTGTCCTTTCCGGTGGCGAAAAAGTTCGCTGCCTCCTCTCCAAAATGATGATCTCAGGTGCAAATGTCCTGCTCCTCGATGAGCCGACCAACCACCTGGATATGGAATCCATTACTGCACTCAACAACGGACTGATCAAGTTCCCGGGAGTCCTTCTCTTTACCTCCCGTGACCATCAGATCGTACAGACAACCGCAAACCGCATTATGGAAATCGTTCCGGGTGGTAAACTTATTGACAAGATCACTACTTACGATGAATATCTTGAAAGCGATGAGATGGCAAGAAAAAGACAGACCTATTCTGTACAGACAGATGATGAAGATTAAAATTTGTAGTTGTTGTGATGATACGCTTAGAAGGCATATAAATTCTTAGTGACGGATCGGACGCAGAAAGCAGGATATTCCTTCGCAGTGCAGAGCCCGCTTTACCTCAGCCCGTTGACCGTTTGTAACTCGAAAGTGGAAATCTTCGTGCAATGGCACTCGATTTACTTTCTCTAACAAACGCTGCAAAGTGTCTTCGGAACGCTCCC
>ERZ791897.1185-NODE-1185-length-13227-cov-2.238005_pt1 | contig 13227 bp, 8 predicted proteins | sample MGYA00510152_ERZ791897 | MGnify/ENA primary metagenome ERZ791897 (study PRJEB30046, sample SAMN00792050) | human gut metagenome | study: EMG produced TPA metagenomics assembly of the A metagenome-wide association study of gut microbiota in type 2...
CTATGTTCAATAAACCCAGCCAATACTAAAATTGCAACAATCATCATTAAAATTGCAATTATTCCACTCCAATATTCATTAGCTTTAATTAATAATAGCACAAATATTACTACTTCACTACTCAAAAAAATTCTCACTTTATTACGAAGATATTTTCTCTCTGATTTTGTTAATTCATTATTAGCATTATCAACAGGTGCTAAAAAATATATTATAAGTACTGAAACAATACAAATTGCTATTTGAACACCATTATATATTTTATAGCTTTTAATGACCATTAATCCTGCTGAGTATATTACACACGATAAAACTGCACACGACCTCTGACTATTCGTATGATAACCTCCAGCATATTGTCTCAACACAATAATTGAAATTAGAAATACAATACCTTCTTTTAACATTCCTAGAACGGCTGATATTATAATAGCTGTTATAAATGCCATAATTGTTGATATCATCATATCTATTCCAAATTTAACTATTGCTTTTTCATCTTTGTCAATGTGAGTATTATTTTCAATAAATTTATTGATATTTATATTCACTCACCTCACCTTACTCAAAATAGTATAAATATACATCTTCTAAATCAATATCACTATCTGTAATAACCGCTTCCTCTGGTAATTCATCACCCACTATTCTAAGAGCAAGCCCCTCTTTTCTTTGCCTTATATTGCCTATTTTATATTTATTTTGAAGCATTTCGACTTCATCAATACAGCATTTTATCTCTCCAACTTTTCCTGACATTGCTTCTATAAGTTCAATTGGTGTGCCCTGAGCAATTATTTCACCCTTTTTTAGCAGCAATACACAATCTGCAATACATTCTATATCACTTACGACATGTGTTGCAAAAAGTATAATTTTATCCTTACTTAACTCTGCTATGTAATTTCTAATATTTATCCTTTCCTTAGGGTCAAGCCCTGCTGTTGGTTCATCAAGTATAAGTATCTTTGGATCACCCAGAAGTGCCTGTGCAAGAAGTACCCTTTGTTTCATACCACCAGAAAAGCCGCCTATTTTCTTATCTGCCACGTTTGTTAAATTAACTATTTCAATAAGTTCATCTATCTGCTGCTTAACTGTTTTAATTACAGCATTTCCATTTTCATCAATCGTGTTTATTTTCTTTATTCCTTTAATCTCTGCCATATACTTAAGAAATGCTCTTGGGGAAAAATCTTCATAAAACCCCTGTTGTTGTGGCATATATCCTACAATTGCTCTAAAACTTTTACCTAATTTAAGAATATCTGTCCCTTGTACACTTTCTCCTTGTTTTTCAAAGCCATCGCACTCTTTATATAAAATACTTCCACCATTTTTCTTATCTCTTGACACATTATCCGTAATCAGATTTATCATCGTAGACTTACCTGCTCCATTAGCCCCCAATATTCCATATATGCCTGGCTTAAAGGTATAACTAATCCCTTTAAGTGCCTGTACTGTTCCATATGTTTTTCTTAAATTATTTAGAATTAATTCCATATTCCCCTCCTAATACATAAACAATAACCATTATAGCAATTATCATCAATGTTAATACTCCACCAAACATTACAACAGTGTATGAAGCTTTCCAATAATAAAAAAATGAAATAAGCTTAATAACTGATAAATACGAAAATAATTTTATGCCTATTAAATCCAATATTGATGGAATAAGAACAATCAGGCTGACTAAAAAACTCACCTGATAACTAAACAATCCTGTTGTTACATAACTAAAAACTGCTACTGAATTAATTAATACAATTTTATATAAAATATCCAGCACAACCACTCCCAATATCGAAACATTAAATGGATAATCTGAAAATGCCTGTATACTATGTATTCCTACACTTAAGTCATTTATCTCATATATATTAAATAATTTATTATAATAGCAGATATATACCAGACACACGATACCAGAAAGTATTACACAATTAATTACAGCCTTTTTTATAAGCCACCTTTTTCTTTCCTTACAGGCTCTTATGTTCATAATCATATTATTCTTTTTTTCAAATGAAATCAGACCCGCATTAAGATATAATCCTAAAACAGTCAATAATAATGCTATTATTTCCTGATTAAAGAACTGTCTTTTAAAAAATGGACTTTCATACTTATACTGGCTTACCGTCGATACATTAAAACCATTTTCCTTTTTATCAATTATGTACTGCAAATAATTTATTTTTTCTTGTGTTAATTCCTCGTTAAACTTTTTATTAAAATCTGAACTATCTGTATCAGTATTTTCTATTTTTAACTGTTCTTTACAATTCTTAAGCTCGTCTGTTGAATCCATTTTATGTTCTTCACAAAATGAATACATCGCACTATTCTTTATGTCATATTTAAGTCTTGTTCCATAATTAATATTTAAAAGTATTATTGCTACGAAAACCATAACAATTATAGTTTTCTGATATAATATAACTTTCTTTAATTCAAAATAAAAAACCGGCAGCTTTGATTCTATATACCTTATACGACACATCAGCTTCTCCACTACCTTCTCTATAATACCTGTAGAATCACAAGGATGCTTTTTAATATATGTATATATTAATAAAATGCAGCCTGCAAATATAATAATACAGCTTATTATATATTGTGATTCCTTTGAATCCATAATAAATGAATTATATCCCCAGTTATCATTCTTAAACCATATATTATTCCCATCAAATATATTATATAAATTAAAATATCTAAGAAATCTATAAATACTTTTAACATCAATTAATCTATATAATAACATTTCAATGAGGTTAATTATAATAACAGCCACTATTCCAACATTCTTATTTTTAAACAGGTTTAATATTCCCCACATCATAACAGCCCAAGCAAAAAAAGCAAATGTATTCTGAATACACACAATCAACAAATACAACATTCTATTTGCGCCATATGAACATAACTGTAACTCCAAAGATGATGCCGCGCTATTAAATACATTTTCTATACCACCATATCTAAGCAATGCTATACCTGATATAACACCATAATTAACAATTACAAATGTAAATATAAACAGCAGCAATATAAATATTCTCTTTATCAATAACTTCAATCTTCCATTTCTGGAAGCATAAATTATCATCCCACCATTTTCTTTTTCATTAAAAAAGCTGAATATAACAACTAAACAACCGATACCTGTAAACCAATAAATATATTTATAGTCTTTAATCTTCATAAGCCATAAATCATTATCTAATTTCGCTTCATATCCCAGTGCTTTTGTCAAATCATTTTTTGACTTTATTAATTCCAGATATGACCTGCTGTTTTTTTGAGAAAATAATGAACTTTTTTGAACATCCTTTATTTTATCTATACTGTTTTGTGTTCTCTCCTTATAATTCTTCACATAATCAAGACGTTCTAAAAATATTTTTCTTGCCTCTTTAAAATCTTCATCACTGACTTGTGGATTTTCTTGTAAATAATTTTTAGACATCTCTGTAATGCTTATATTGTCATTATAGCTATTAACCAGATCCCTATAAATAATCTCCTGTTCACTAATTTTGTTCCCCATAATGAATAATACCGCATTTAATATAATCATTAATCCAAAAATACATAATCGTTTCTTATTAAATACTCTTAATAACTCCATATATACCCCCTCTTATTTAAGCTTAAGGCGGATACATAAATAGCACCCGCCTTGAAACTAATTACCATAACTGCTAATCACTTGAATATTTCCATTCAAATCATCATTAAGTGCCATACATAAAACTGCATATGTAGCAATGTCTCCATTTCCGTGTATAGGTTTTACGTTTTTATCAACAAATCCTTCGACATCCTGTTCTCTAATTCTAAGAAGAATATTATATTGGTCTACTCCATATATAACTAAGCTTGTAGGATTTTGCTGATTACCACAATCAAATACATACTGACCACTTATTTTCCCTTCCATATTCATTCTGACTAATCTGATAGATCCTTCAAATGATTCCATACAATAAATATAGCCATCATATGCAACAAGTGAGTAAATTGATTTACACGATGATTCACTATATATGCTTGTAATTCCACTCTCATTTATACGATAAATTTCAGTTCCACCATTTCCAACAATATACAGGGAATCTCCATATGCACAGCATATACCACTTTGTACAGACCTTGCTTCTCCTGTCGCTTCACCAAGCAAATCAACATTTTCATTAGATGTATTATCTACCAATGTTAAAAATTCGTGAGTTTCCAGATTATATTCATACACTTTATATTTAAGAATTTTCTGTTTTGACACCCATCTGCTTATATATCCAGCAACATAAAATATTCTATTTTCACTAACACATACTTTTCCGCCCGAACCTGAACCAAAAAGATCATAATCCATCGCAAATTGAAATGAACCTAAAGTTTCTGAAGCAGACTTCCCATCAATTGAAATTCTTTTACAATAAACTGTCGTATGATAATCATTATCTGCTAATTCATTCGCATTTACAGGCTTTACCGAGAAATAGTATAAATACCCATCATATATTGCCATTGTTCCTTCCGCATTCACACTTGGCATGCCAAGTACTTCCCCATCCTCAGTAATCTTGCATATTTTTTTACGATTAAAAAAAGCCTGATCATACTGAACAAGATAATCTCCACTTTCATCACGTTCAATAATGTATATATATCCATCAATATACCATAATTGATTGCCTAGCCCCTTAACAGTTACTCCTGCAAGATCTAATGGATCATAATTATGTTCATCCAGCAAATATGCATTACAGTTTTCATCTTTATGTTCACAATTAGCATTACTGCAAACCACTGTTGCAATATTATTATTAATATCATAAAACCATAAAATTCCATTCATTAAATAATAATATCCGTTTTCACTATATGCACTCCTTGACTTTTCAGATACCTGCGACTTATCAGCATTAAATTCATAGCTTGTCTTAACTTCGGTATCATCTTCTTGTCCGCTATTTCTAGTAGTACACCCTGTTAATAATAATGAACATATAAGCATAATAGCAATTGTCTTATAATATCTCTGCATATGTATTAATTTCTCCATATTCATCTATTCCTCCTTTAACTAACATTCATAGCTTTAGTTTACTATGTTAGACCTTTGGCGTCAATATAATTATAAAAAAATATATCAGAAATATATATCTACATTTTCTTCTTTGATTAATTTAACACTATTATCAGCATTTGGTTCATATGGGGTATAACTTACATACAAAAAGGTACAATTAACATTTTAATACGACATATTTCAACATTAAAAAAGCATATGGAAAATGATAAGTATCCTCCTTACTGGTCTGTCCAGTAAAAAAAGTACATATCAAAATTTCCCATATGCCTTAAAATATAATTCAGTAATAAATCAACTATATTTAATATAATTTATTTTGCCACAATATTAACAATCTTACCAGGTACATAGATTTCCTTAATTATATTACCTGTAATCTTGCCTTCTACTGCTTTCTTAGCCTTTTCAAGAACTGACTCCTTAGCCTCATCTACAGCTATAGAAATAGTTCCCTTAACCTTACCATTTACCTGAACACCAATCTCTACAGTGTCTTCCTTGCAGGCTTCCTCATCATATGTTGGCCAGCTTTCATAAGCTATTGTGTCATTATGGCCAAGGCGGCTCCACATTTCTTCACCTGCGTGTGGGCAGATACAAGAGAACATCTTTATAAAGCCTTCTGCGTATTCTCTTGAGCACTTGCCAAGCTTAGTTGCAGCGTTCATAAATATCATCATCTGGCTGATAGCTGTGTTAAAACCAAGCTTTTCAAAGTCATCTGTAACCTTCTTTACAGTCTGGTTATATACCTTTTCAAGTTCCTTAACATCTTCATCAACAACATTTCCCTCAGTTGTAAAGAAGTTCCATACCTTACCGATAAATCTTCTTGCACCTTCAACACCCTGCTGGCTCCAAGGCTTAGAAGCTTCAAGAGGTCCCATGAACATTTCGTAAAGTCTTAAAGTATCAGCACCATATTCTCTTACGATATCACTTGGGTTGATAACGAACTCCGGAAATCTCTTACCCATCTTGATACCGTTAGAACCAAGAATCATACCCTGATGAACTAACTTCTGGAATGGCTCTGCAACTGGTGATATACCCTTATCATATAGATATCTGTTCCATATTCTTGAGTACATAAGATGTCCAACTGCGTGCTCTGGTCCACCTATATAAAGGTCAACTGGAAGCCAGTGCTTAAGAAGTTCCGGATCACAGAGTTCCTTATCATTATCTGGGTCGATATATCTCATATAATACCAGCTTGAACCTGCTGAACCTGGCATTGTTGAAGTTTCTCTCTTACCCTTAAGTCCATTATGTTCATACTGCTTCCATTCTGCTGCATTTTCAAGTGGAGCCTGTCCATTTTTGCCCTTGTAATCTTCAAGTTCTGGTAAGATAAGTGGAAGCTCATCATCATCAAGAACGTGAATCTGTCCGTCTTCAAGATATACGATAGGCACTGGTTCACCCCAGTATCTCTGTCTTGCAAATATCCACTCTCTGAAATGGTAGTTAGCCTTTCTTCTTGCTACGCCCATTTTCTCAAGCTTCTGAGTAATAGCTTCCTTAGCTTCTTCAACTGTAAGGCCTGTGAATTCCTCTGAGTTGATAAGCTTGCAGCCCTTGCCAAGGTAATCATACTTTTCAAATGCCTTTTCTGATACATCAGCGCCATCAATAACCTGTATTCTAGGAATATTGTGTGCCTCTGAGTACTCAAAATCTCTCTGGTCGTGGCTTGGAACTGCCATAACAGCACCAGTACCATAGTTGGCAAGAACGAAATCACCTATGTATATAGGAACTTTCTTGCCATTTACCGGGTTAATTGCATATATTCCTTCAAGAACGCAGCCTGACTTAGTCTTGTTAAGCTCTGTTCTATCCATATCATTCTTCTTAATTGTCTCTGCAATATAAGCTTCTACCTCTTCCTTATTCTGAATTCTTGGCATAAGCTCTTTAACGATATCTCCATCTGGTGCAAGTACCATAAATGTAATACCATATATAGTTTCAATACAAGTAGTAAAGATAGAGAAATCTCCACCACCGTCAATCTTAAAGTCAACCTCAACACCTTCTGACTTGCCTATCCAGTGTCTCTGCATTTCCTTAGTAGACTCTGGCCAGTCAATATGTTCAAGTCCTTCAAGTAACTTATCTGCAAATGCTACCTGATCGATAACCCACTGCTTCATATTCTTTCTTACAACAGGGTATCCGCCACGCTCTGACTTACCGTCAATAACTTCATCATTAGAAAGAACTGTACCAAGTTCCTCACACCAGTTAACTGGCATATCTATATATTTAGCATAGCCGTCAAGGTATAACTGCTTGAATATCCACTGTGTCCATTTGTAGAACTTAGGATCACTTGTTGCTAAAGTCTTGCTCCAGTCATAGTCAAAACCCAATTCCTTTAACTGCTTAGTGAATGTTTCTATATTCTTTTCTGTAAATCCATTAGGGTTATTACCTGTCTTTACAGCATACTGTTCTGCTGGAAGTCCAAATGAATCATATCCCATTGGATGAAGTACATTATATCCCTGCATTCTCTTCATACGTGAAGTGATATCTGTAGCTGTATATCCCTCTGGATGACCTGCATGAAGACCTACTCCTGATGGATAAGGAAACATATCAAGTGCATAGTACTTTGGCTTTGAAAAGTCCCATACATCTGTTTTAAATGTTCCGTGTTCTTCCCAATACTTCTGCCACTTTGGCTCGATAGACTTGGGATTATAAGTTGTTGTATTAGCCATCTTAAAACCTCATTCCTGCACCAGTTATACCAATCCGGTGCTTTCAATCACATATTTACTCACTTTCAAATATTATCACAATGAAAGTATTTGTCAATAACCGGCCACTTTTTTACGGAAATCCTTTGACTTTGACATTATATCTTTGTATTTCTGTCATTTTTCTCATTGCTATTTTACATTAATCATTTTACTTTAATCATTTTACTTTGGTTATTTTACCTTAGTATAGAAATTTTCCAGTACTATTTTTTTAAGTGCCGTACTATCCGTATGGTATTCCTCAAACTCTTCTCCCATCTTAACCTCACCGGGGATTGTTGTCACATCTTCCATAGAAAAATTGGTTCTTCCTGCAAGCTGGGCAATATACATAAGCTCTGAAACTGATATATCAGTATATATGCAGTCATTTTCTTTAAGCTTATTAAGAATAGATAATGCTATCATCGGATTACGCTTAAGCTTTGATTTGACTGTGCTTACAAGACTGCTTATATATTGCTCCTGCCTTTCCACCCTGTCCATTGCACTCTTAAATATACTGCAATCTCTTTCTCTTATAAATGTAACTGCCTGCTCTCCATCAAGCTTTAATGTGTTACCCTTGTAGAACTCCGGTTCGAGAACTTCTCCACTCTCATCTGTAAAATCGTTCTCTATGGTAACTTCAACACCACCAACAGCATCATTTATCACACCTATGGCTTCGCAGTTAAATACACACACTCTGCTTATAGGAATGTTTAACATTAACCTTGATACTGCCTCCGCTGATAATCTTGACGAATTCTCGCAATCCAGTGCAAAATTATATTGCAGGGCAAGCTGAGCATCAAGTAATGATACAAGCTTTCCAGCTTTATTATAGACATCAACCTCACACATTGAATCCCTCGGTATTGCATACACCATAAGCGACTTCTTCTTAGTATCTATGCTTACAAGATATATTGCATCTGTCTGTCCCATATCGCCTATCTTCTCCTGCTTCTGCGTTACAGGAAGGTCGCTGTCTATGCCAAGCACAAGTATATTAACGATATTGTCATTATATATATATTTCTCACCATTATAATCAACACCGTCATCAAGTGCTTTATAATCAACATTCCTGCCTTTGGCTGCCACTGAATTATCTTTCAAAGAATTTTCCGCCCTCTTATAATAAATAAACACAACAGATAATAGGGAGATTATAACTGCCGCCAGAATAATAATTATTATTATATTTTTTCTCTTATTCTTAATTCCAGCAGCACCCTTAATAACATCTTTTGTATTATCTTTTGTATTATTTTCCATATTATTTTCCATATTATAAATCCGCTCCAATCATTCCCAAAATCACTATAAACAAAGGATTTACAGTTATATTGCTGTCTGTTATTAATTCAAATATCATAAATGCCACTATCAATAAAGCCCCGGATATACCCGCAAATATTTTTTTATGGTCTATAAATTCATTGTGGACATCTGGCGTGAGCTTTTTATAAATTGTGCATACACTTTTAATAACAATTGTTAATAACAGCACTATAACAGCAAGACTGCACAACACCCCCTGATTACAGGCAATCTGAAGATACAAGCTATGAGGCTTGTCTATTATTAAATCAACATTTCCCTGGGAATTCAGAAGTCCAACGAAATCAAACTGTTTAAAATACATTTCAAATGTTCCAGCACCATGTCCAAATATAAATGTATTCTTTATTATTGGAAGTGTATTTCTCCATATGTAGCCTCGACCTGTAAATAAGCTGTCTAAATGTGCTGTTGATACATTGGTCTTAGCCGATATATCCTTAACCACTGAACCATCTGATAATGCAGGATAAAATGTATTATTGTACATAAGAAATCGCAGCTCACCCTTATACCCCAGATTAAGGCATAAAATATCATTGGTTACATAAGCCTGTATCATAGAATATGGTTCTGGAAATAACAGCTTATCTTTCTGCGATTTAACAGCTATAATATTTCCTTCTTCATCTTTAAAATATATAGCACTATTATCAATTCCACATATAAGCTTATTAGTATCTCCAGTTATGCACACTTCACTGCCATTCAGCTCTATATTATTAACTTTATAATAATCACTATTGTGAATAGCTGTTGTCTCATTTACTGATGCCGATTTGGCAGAATTAAATATGCTACCACCAATACAAAAATCCATAAGTAAAAGAATAATTACACCTGCCAGTATTCCTACAAGTCTGGCTGCTATAATTTTATTGTCATTTAATATATCTTTATTGGTTTTGTTACTGACATTTTTTATATTTCTAAAAAATGCTGCTGCCATTGTAACAATGTAGATTACCACTTCAAATATCAATATATAAAACGCTGCACTTGACCTTGTAAGAAAACCACATAGCAGAGTTGTAACAGACAATCCACACCAGACAATACTTCTAATCAGCTTCTTAGACACCGAATAATAATAAAGACATATTGGCAGAAGTATAATAATAAATCCTGCGCAATACGATGGATTGTAAAATGTAAGGCAGAGCATACCATAATAATCAGTCTCAACAGTATGTCTTAATACAAGCTCTGCAATACTTTTATAATTAACTTCAACTATAGAAAGTACCAATAAAACAACCGCATTGAACAATGTAATATATTCTATATGATGATAGTCGCATTTCTGTACTACATATCTTCCTGCCAGAAATAATACAGCATATGACAACAACACAATAGTACCCTCAAAGCTATTAACACCGCCTGTTAATGCAAGATGCCTGTAATTGGCACATACATATGACATAACTGTACATACAATATATGTTATTCCACATACAAGTAAAATCCTGTCCGATAATCTGGTAAAGTCAAATATTCTATAATCATATTTAATTATACTTACCACAATTAAAATCAGTAAAATAACCGAAACAGCTATTGTAAATAACATTTTCCAATACAAAAATATATCGTAAACACCTTCTGTATATGATGAAAACAACAACTTTTCATCTTCTGTATAATACGCTTTATGTGGCATAATAAGCCACGGCAATATAATTAAATATAAATACACAATATCTCTTATTAATCTATCTATTAACTTTTCCATAATACTTTCCATTTCCTATAAAAGATTAAGCTGTCTAAATGGCATCTGTTAAAATATTGGCAGAGTTTTTGATGTCTTAATCTATTATACAAAAGGGCTACCGCTGCATAATGAGACCTGCCCAATATTACATACGATAGCCTTTTATAATATTATTAAGATTATGTGCCAGTCTTTCCTGTTATATTATCTGGCTTTCTTCTTATTCTTAGCTGTCATGGCAACGACACCTAATGCTGCTGCACATACTAAAGCTATTACATAATAGATATAATTAGACACATCACCTGTTCCTGGTGTTGAATCTGCTGCATTAGCATCTGAAGCTGATGCCTGCTCGCCATTTCCAGCATTAACATCTGTTACATTACTATTATTATTAGCTGTATTGCTGTTATTGTTATCATCTACTGTATTGTCATCTGGCTTAACTGCCTGCTTTTCTTCAACAATCATATATGTACTAAAATGGTCGGTTGTAAATACTACCTTACCATCTTTAACGCTTGATGAAAGCTTAGTATATGACTTACCATCACTTGAAAGTCTGTATACTGCTACTAAATCACTATTAAATCCAGTTGGTACATTAACTGTAAATTCAATATTGCCGTTTGGCTGAATCTTAGCACCATCTTTAAGTAAATCAATATTAAATACTGCTATATGACTAGCTACATCTTTAGTTACTTCTTTTGCTGCTTCATAATCTGAGCCAGTAACAGCCTTTGCTATTGAAATATAAGCGCCATCAGCAAGAACACCATTAGCAGCCTTAACATTAAAGTTAAACTTCTGGTCATATACAGTCTTAGCATCTACATCAAGTTCATCATATGTTACATCTGAACTAAGATTAGCATCTTCTGCTGTTATTTCAGCTACTGAATTTTTAGAATCATCTTTCTTGAGTTCTGTTGCTAATACCGCTTTGACAATGTGATATTCATATTCACTCTTCTTATCATCTGGATTCTTTCGATTTCTTGTCACTATTAAATCACCAAAGGCACAGTTGTAATCCGAAGAAGTATTATCAACTATAACATTACCATCAGAATCAAGAATAGCATATGTATAACTATACGCAGCAACTTTGTGAGATGCCAAATATACTTTCTGTCCCTTTAATACACCAACATATCTTGCCTGATATTCATTGTTTTCAAATGTAACATCACTTGATTCAGTAAAAATACGTCTTGAATTAAGGCTATCTATTCCATAATAATACGCTGAATCATGCTCTAATTTATCCACCTGATTACCATTTTCATCGTAGGTTGTATATTTATATTTATTAGTATCTTCATTATATATTGCCGCTTGTATATTCCTACCATAGCCCTTTACTTCTACTCGTGAATCATCATCTGGCAATTCTATGTCAAACACCTTATTACCATTTTTATCATTAAAGTTTATTTTACCATCTTCATTAAATGCAAATAGGAACTTACCTGACACATTAATACCATATGCATTCTTATAGTATTTATCCGTTCCATATGCAAAGCTTCCATCGTAGTTAAGTATAGCACCATAATTATTATCATCTATAGATAATAATGTATTATCATAGCTGGCACTTGATGATACTGCTATTGTTTTATACTTTCCATCTGAATTATCTAATTCTGTCAAAGTTCCATCACTATCAATCTTAGCATAATATTTTGAATCCTTATCAGAAAGCATAATTCCGTGCTTGTTTGATGAATATCTGTAGTATGAATCCAATCCAGTCTGTTCAGATTTCACCTGTTCAAATATTATCTGTTCCTTAGCACTTTCACTCTCTGCACCAGTAGCTTTCACTGAATGCATGCCTAAAGCGCCAAATACCGCAACTGCTGCCAATGCTGTTACACCTATAAGCCAACTTTTCTTTCGCATATAAAGCCTCCTCTTTAATATTGTCCAGATACTTCTTTAGTCTTTGTTTTGTTATTTTTAGCATCTGTTCATAAAATTTTCACAATTATTTTACCCCCCCCCCGTAATTTTTTGTCAAGGGCTTTAATGAATAAATTCTTATAGTAAGTTCACGTTTTATGAAGATTAAGAAATTACCTTGAAAAATATTCAGGGGAGTTTCTTTTTTTGTTATACTCTTTTCATATGATATGGGTGCTACAGAAAAGATACTCACATACTAAGACCTGTCTAAAATGATTTTCTTTAATAATGTGCATATATAATTATAAAGCTGTGCTGTAATATAACCTTTGAATATATTTAATTTTTCCATCAGTCTCAAATTTACCAACCAAAAGTAA
>ERZ791897.1186-NODE-1186-length-13224-cov-2.234794_pt1 | contig 13224 bp, 8 predicted proteins | sample MGYA00510152_ERZ791897 | MGnify/ENA primary metagenome ERZ791897 (study PRJEB30046, sample SAMN00792050) | human gut metagenome | study: EMG produced TPA metagenomics assembly of the A metagenome-wide association study of gut microbiota in type 2...
TATGATAACGGCCACGATGATGGTCAGCGTCATCCAGCGGCTGCGGCGGTTCCATAAACCGGCAGCAGCCAGCCCCAGCCAGAGCCACAGACAATTTATGCCTGTCGTAAATAACGTAATGAAACTATTCATATGCGGACTGGCCAGCCGGTGCAGCCAGAACAACACACGCACATCAGTCGAAAAAATCCATTCCATATATACCCTTCCTTTCGTAACGGAAGCAGTATATCACGAAAAAAAGAACAGGTAAAATATATATAACGTAGGGAATCCATATGAACATCATATGGATTCCCTACGTTATATTTTCGATTCCCTGGGACGCTGTACGGCATATAGCACGTATGGAAGCCAAACAAAAACGGCTCACAACGCCCATTACATCAGGCTTCGTGAACCGTTTTTTCTTTTAAAAGTGTCAAAGATCGTATGATAGCAGATACGAGTTCATTGCTACCACCCTTATTCCATGCTAGAATGAGACATACTACAAATAAAGGAGATACCGATGAAAATCTTCAGGCACAGCCAGAAATCAAAAAAACAAGTAATAGCCCTTGCCCTGACCGGGCTGGTGTGGATAGGAGGCAATACTATGGCCATGGATGTCAATGTCGATTCTGCTACAAAGAACATGCCGGGAAAAGTGGAAAGCACGAAGATTTCTGTCCCGTTGAAGACGCCTGTCATCAACCAGATTTCCGATGTCGTATACGAACAAGTTCCGATGCGGGGGTATCCCAATGTGGCCATGAAAATGGACATTCTCCAGCCGAAGTCAGAGAAAAAGCTTCCAGCTATCGTGTATGTTACCGGTGGCGGTTTCATCAATGCCAATAAGGATAACGGCATTCAGCTCCGGATGCACCTGGCAGAAGCCGGTTATGTCGTTGCCTCCATCCAGTACCGGGTAGCGCCTACGGCCCGTTTCCCAGAACCACTGGAAGATGTGAAATCTTCTATACGCTATTTGAAAGCCCATGCAGACCAATTCGGCATCGATCCGGAACGGATCGGCATCATCGGGGGCAGTGCCGGTGGCTATCTTGCTGCCATGGCAGCTACGACCAGTGGCACAACGACCTTTGACAAAGGAGACAATCTCCAGGCAGGAAGCGATGTAAAAGCGGCAGTAGACCTGTATGGCCTTTCCGATCTGACACGCATTGGCGACGATTACAGTGATGCCGTGAAAGAAGCCCACCAATCAGCTGGTGCCACAGAAGCACTGTGGGTAAACGGATCTGCCGTATTCGGTGGGAAAGACGGCGGCATCCTGGCCGATCCGGAAGGCGCCCAAAAAGCCAATCCCATTACCTACATTTCCCGGACCAGTGCCCCTATGTTACTCATGCACGGCACAAACGATACCATCGTTTCTCCCAGCCAGACCGACCTGCTCTTTCAGGCACTCCAAAGGCATAACATCCCATCCAAACGATACCTGGTTGAAGGTGCAGCTCACGGCGGCATTTACTGGAACCAGGAAGAAGTTCTCCAGATCATTACAGACTTCTTTAACTCTTACTTAAAGGGGTAAGATTCTTTTAAGTACTATAAACTATCCCTTCCTGTTCCGGAACTTACAAATTCCCTGGGTCAGAGTCCCCATGGGACAAAAGGTACACCATGCCCGGGGACGGAACCAAATCATGGCTGGTATCGCTATAATTTCTGAGGTCAGCATCAGACTATACAGCTTGAACGAAAATTGTACGACCCAGGGAGAACCCGGAGCCGTATTGGTCCATTCCAGCGGACATTCCCGGGCACAAAGGCCACAACCCACACAGCGCATCACATCCACCTGGGCAAAACAGCCATGCTGGACCGAAATGGCTCCTCGTGGACAAACATCGGCACAACTTCCACAGGCCGGCCTTCTGCTGAACCACAGCATATCGCTTGAACGTATTCATACCAGCTTCTTTTTATAAATTCAACGAACGCAATATTTCCAGACGTAATTGTTATATAAATGCTAACCTTTAAGAGCCAGCATCAATCGACAAAATATGACTGCCAGGAATTTCTTCTGTTTAACTTTTATCTAATGCATCTGGACTCTCTTCTTAGATAGCGTTCATCATGCTTAGTAGATTCTGATAGGAATCCACCTGTTCATATACGACATCATCGGTTGAGATTTCATTGAACAGTTTTTTAGCACACTTAATCTTGGCTTGTTCGATAGGGCGCAGCTCCATGCTTTCCATGGAGCCTTTTGTTTCAGCTACAAAATAGATGTGTTTTACTGTGCCTTTTTTGAAGGCAATGGCCCAGTCTGGTGCATAGTTACCGACCGGAGTGGGAATCTGGAATCCTCTTGGCAGCTTGGCGTATACGACGACTCTGTCATCTAGATCCATATCTTCGGCAAATTTTCGTTCAATGGATTTTTCGGCAGTTCCATCGGCGAATACATAGTCCTGTACATTTTTCTTAGCCAGGTATGCCTTGGAAAAATCCTTGTTTTTTTCGGCTGTAAAGATTTCTGAATCGTAGGTACCATTTGTCTGGTTGTATGTGATGTCATCGACAATCATAGTCGCTTTTTCTTCATTAATCAGTTTTGTGACTTTGGAAATAAACTCTTCCGGGTTATTCTTATACATAGCGAATTTCGCAGGCGATATGCTTTTCAGGATGGCTACAACCGTTTTTCTAGTCAAATGTGTCCCCACACCAATTTTGCCAACAAGATCGTATTTGACTTGGCTGGTTTCTCCGCGTTTTAACTTGAAGGGACGGCTTTTTTCTGATACAAAACCATTACCTGATTTTATAGTCTCAGCTGACCAATCGTTGCCTTGCTTCCCTTTTGTTACGGTATACTGCAATTGAGAAACAAAGAGCTTCTCATCAATATGGCGAATGGCTTTTTGAATCAGCTCCTGACTATCAAAATCTACAGTATAGCTCCACTTATGGTTGATGTAGTGCCAAAGAGTCTGGAATTCTTTCTTATAGAAGTTATCATTCAACGCGTTTTCCTGAATTTTCGTCTGATGACCGTCATCAATCATATCATCCAGTGCATGTTCATCAAAAATACTCTGGACCAGTGCATGCACTCCCGCTGCCATACTCTTTATCTTGTCCGGAAGCGGAGCTAAGGTCTTGTTTTCTGCATCAGCACGATACGCATCTGTTACATGCCCATCTTCATCTATATAAGAGTTCTTGACAAGATAGAAATAAATCGCATTTGCCTGGTCACTAGTAATAGTCACCACATCGTCGCCAATTTTAATTCGCTTGCCTTGGAAATAGTCCACTGTAGCCTTTGTCGGACGTTCATACAGGTCGTCTTTGATTTCCTTTTGGAGAGAAGATACAAAGTCTTCATATCCGTCACTAGCGATTACCGTCAGCTGGTTGATTTTTTGTACTTCAGAGCCAAGAACGTGCTCGTCCATCCGTTCACCTGATTGATTGACGCAGATACGGAGGCCACGACCTACTTCTTGCCGTTTATTAGTGGTACTGTCTCCACCATGTTTTAATGTGCAAATTTGGAAGACATTTGGGTTATCCCAACCTTCCCGCAGCGCAGAGTGGGAAAAGATAAAGCGTACTGGGTTATCGAAGGAAAGCAATTTTTCCTTATCTTTCAGAATCAGTTCATAGGCTGATTCATCATCGCTGATGTCTGAGCCGCGCTTAATCTTGGAATCTACTTTATGACCTTTCTTGTCAATGCTAAAATAGCCCGCATGGGTAGCGTGTACATCAATATTCCGCAGATATTGTTCATATGGGGTATTGAACAATGTCAGATATTCATTCAAAATGGATGTATATTCTTCTTCAAACATCTGACCGTATTCCGAGTTGATTTCATTGCCATCGGCATCATACTTCCGATAATTCTCTACCTTATCGATAAAAAACAAAGACAGCGTCTTGATACCGCGGTTATACAATTCCTTTTCCTTCTCGAAATGAGAACGGATAGTTTCCCGAATCTGAACCCGGCGAATGTCCTTTTCGCTGACATCGCCCAGGACTTCACCCGTGTGGATTTCCGTGCCATTGGTAAAGGTCACGACGCCTCGAATCGGGTCAATATCATTGATATGATAGCCCTGATACTGTTCCATCTCTTTGGAAAGAGCATACAAATCATCATCGACTCCGACAATACGGGTTTCACGCTTGATGGATTTATCATATTTTATTTCAAATTCCAGTCGGGCCATGGGCGGCTTTTTCGGTGAAATGATAATGTTTTCAAGATACAGATAACCATCTGTCCCACGCAGGTTATGGATGTCAAAGCCTTTGACTTCAATCTTTTTGACCAGCTTCATCCGATACGCATCCAGGGCATCCAAGACGTAAACAAGGTCATGATGCTCTTTGTGAGTAGCAGAGTAATTCAGAGTAAACAGCGGATGAAACTCTTTCAATGATTCCTGCGTCTTTTTTCCGCCCATTTTCTGCGGTTCATCGAGAATCACGATGGGCCGGTTCGCTGCGATTACATCAATAGGCTTTCTTGAGCCGAAATCATCTCTTGCTGAAAAAATAATTCTAGCCGCCTTATCGCCGCCTCTGCCTTCTTTATTTTTCTCTTTATTAAATCCGGCATTGAAAGCCTGTACATTGATGATCATGACCGAGAGGTCTGCACTGGAACTGAAACTGTCGATATCGGTCAAATTCTTAGAGGTATAAACAAAGAAGCGGGCTTTCTTGCCATACTGTTCCATGAAATGGTCCCGCATGGTTTGAAAACTCTTCTGGACGCCTTCGCGAATCGCAATGGACGGAACGACGACGATGAATTTACTCCAGCCATATCGTTTATTCAACTCAAACATCGTCTTGATGTAGACATAGGTCTTCCCTGTCCCTGTTTCCATTTCTACATCCAAAGAACAAGCGCCTAAATGCTTTGCCAGAGAAGACGACTCCTTAATATTATTATCGTTTTGAACATCTCGTATATTGTTTAGCAGCTGATGTGAGTCAAGCGCTACTGGTGTATTCGAAAAACCAATGTAAAGGTCTTCATCAGAGACTTCCCAGTTAAAAAGATTTTTATCGCTCATCGTTGAACCCGTATCGCGGCGATAACTCATTTGATTCTGAAATGGCTGTCCGGCAAAAACTTTTACCACGCTGTCCACCGCTGCAGTCTGATAGTCTTGTATGGTAAATTTAAATTTCATCTCAGTCATCCTTTTCATCTCCCTGGGAATTTTCTATGGCCTGATCCGGATGCTGAGTATAGAAAATCGCTTTTTGCTTCTCAACTTCCTCTTTTAGCTGTTCTTTCGTTGGAAGATATGTCAAGTACTTCGACATAAAGAGTCTGTCATTATCATGCAGAACCGAATATCGTGCAATATCAGCATCCGTTTCAGAACATAGTAAAATGCCGATTGTCGGATTATCCCCTTCTTTGCACTTCAGGTCATCATACATCCTCACGTACATATCAATCTGCCCAACGTCTTGATGTGTAATTTTTCCCATTTTCAAATCAATCAGCACATAGCATTTTAATTCAATATTGTAAAAAACAAGATCAATATAGTAATCATCTGTTTCAGTTACAATATGCTGCTGTCTTGCAACAAAGGCAAAACCTCTCCCCATTTCCATTAAAAAATCACGGATGTGGGAAAGAATAGCAGATTCCAGGTCACTTTCCAGATACGAATCTTCATTTTTAAATCCCAAAAATTCTGCAATCACCGGGTTTTTAATTAATTCATACGTTTCTTTCTGATACTGAACCGTATGAGCCTTCATTTCTGCAATTACTGCATCCTTTTGAGGAGATTTCAGAAGCCGGTAATAATACTGGGTACTAATATTGCGATCCAGCGTCCGCGAGCTCCAGCCTTGTTCCGATGATTCACGTAAATACCAAATGCGGGCATCTTCGTCGCTGACTCGAAGGAGAGAGCGGAAATGTGTCCATGTAAGATTTGGCACGCATGCGTGCCAAATCTCGCGTTCCGGAAATAGGAGATAAAATTGTCTGTAATTCCGAAGATTTCTAGCCGTAAAACCTGACCCGAATTCTACTGTCAGGACAGCCGCCAGATTTTTAATCAGCGCTTTGCCATATTGGGCACGCGCCTTTCCTTTCTGTTCTTCTTCTACAATCCGTTTCCCAATATTCCAATACATATCAATCATCGCTTGATTGATAGATTGATACGCAGCTTTTCTTCCAGAAGCAATAAGCACTTCTAAATCTTTTATTAAGGAATGATATGAACTAAGATTCTTTTCCATTAAAGCACCTTCCTTACGGTCTGCGGACTATAAGTCATAAATATCTGTTCGAAGTTAGCCGCTACGCTGTCATCTGCCATGGAACTATCACGGAATACAGCATAATACGGATGCTGCTTGGCGATGGCCATTACTATTTCTTCGGTAACCTTTTCATCAAAGCAGGCAATCAGATAGCCGTTTTCTACAGAAAAAACTTTCTTCCCTGCAATAACCTTTTTCTCGATTTTTGAAGAAAGAAGAATTCCTAAATCCAACATAACCTGGAATAACAGATCTTCCGGCATCCGATCTTCTTTAATGTTATCGGCAAAAAGTTCCATATATGATTGTTTAATATCAGACGGTCTATAATAAACATCCTTCATGTTGGAAGAGTCCACCTTGAAACAGCGGAATCCGTAATCAATATCGGCGCCCGTTTCCTCTTTGATTTTCCTGCCAGCACGACGAATACGTTCTTCCCCGATATCACAGATCGTATTGTAACCAGCCTTACGCACTTCACTCTTTTCATCCGTAGCCTCTGGAAGCTGCACCATAATGTACTTACGATGACCACCATCTTCGGCATTCATCTTCATTACGGCGTGCGCTGTTGTGGCAGAGCCGGAGAAGAAATCCAAAATAATAGCAGAAGGGTCTTTTCGTATTGTCATTTGAAGAAAGTTTTCTATTAACTTAGACGGTTTTGGAAAATCAAAGGTACGAATACCAAACAAACTTGTAATCTCAGCAGTTCCTTGTGCTGTGTTAAATTGGTTTGATAATATTAAGTTTCTAAATGGAACTGTCCTTTCAATAATATGTCCCTCATTGTCAACATTGGCATACCGTTTGTTGTACACATTCCATAAATTTCCATTCTTCTTAAATTCAATAAATCCGTTTTCTATACCCCATTTTACCTTTGTTTTACTCCACAAATAATTCCATCCTTCTGAAGACCTGACCTCTCCACCACCAGGCCAGCGTAATGTTCCATCAGGCATTTTTATCGGAAAGTTTAAAGCTTCAGAATAATGAACTCCCACTCTTCGTCTATCCAATTTATCAAGGGAATACCGTCCTCTTTCAGATTCATATTCATCCGCCAACGTAAAATTCTCATTTTTTACTAGCTGTCCATTAAATGCGAACGCATTTCGATTTTTAGTGTATACAATAATATTTTCTGTAACAGTAACAATATCAGTTCCTGTGTTAGATCCAGCTGTTGATTGCCATATTAAGTTACTAATAAAATTACGTTCTCCAAAAACTTCACTGCATATATTTCGTAAATTTGCTTGCTCATTATCATCAATACTAATGAATATAACCCCATCATCAGACAATAAATCTTTCGCCAATTTCAATCTCGGATACATCATATTAAGCCAATCGGTATGGAAACGTCCGTTGGTTTCCGTATTTTGCACCATACGGTTCCCATCTTCATCCTTCTGCCCGCTATTATCTGCGTAGTCAGCTGCCTTTTGTATACGATTATCCTTATATATAAAGTCATTTCCCGTATTGTATGGTGGATCAATATAAATCATCTTCACTTTGCCCAGATAGGTTTCCCGAAAAATTTTCAGGGCTTCCAAGTTATCCCCTTCAATATAGATATTTTCAGAGTCTACCCCCCCCCAATTTTCCGTCTCGACCTACTGATTTTTCCTGTTCCAGGCGAAGTGTCTTCGTAGTTGGTTCATTAGCCAGAACAATGGATTTTTTCTTATCTGGCCAAGTAAACTGGTAGCGTTCCTGGCTTCCATCTACTACCCTGGCATTAATTTCCTGTGTAAGGATATCTTTATCTATAGCTCTTACGACGTTACCATGCTCATCAACGGTCTCTGTCACAGCATCGGGGAATAAAGCAGTCAGTTTCTGATAGTTCTCCTCTGCTATATCCGATGTATGCATTTTAAGCTTTTCCATTTGTGATTTCCTCCAACTGTGTTTTATATTTCCGTAGTTTGGTATATAGTGCGAACCGCTTTTTAGGTTGCTGTTCTTTCCATGCTGCTTTTTCCGTTTTTTGAATCAGTTTATTCAACCGATTCATTTCATCCTGTATTTTCAACTGTTCATCTATGGGTAGTTCTTGTCTCTGCAGCACCTCTTCTGAAGAAATGGCAATTTGCCGTACCAGATTATCCCATATCTCTTCCAACGTATTTCCTTGAAGTACCAGGGAAAGGTCATTTTCCTTCATCCAGGCCGTGCAATAGAGTTTGCGGTGATACACAGCCAGCTGGCAACATTCTCCATACATAAGCAAAAAAACGAGCTTATGAGGATTCTGTCTGGCAATAGTCTCCACAATTTTTCCATCAAAATTCTGCTTTTTAAGACGCAGAGATAACAGCAAAATTTCCTTTATATCACTTTTATTTTCCAGATTCAGATTGCGCTGAGTCAAACTGTTTTCGACTTGAATCCGCTCTACATCAGATACAAACCGGGCTTTCAGCGTTGCCGTAAGTGATAGATGCTGATAAAACGCTTCTTTCGGAAGTCTCCGGCGAACCACCGTGCTTTTCGGAAAGTCAATCATTCATTTCACCACCATAAAACAAATCAGTTCAAAATCATCCAGCCCGGAGAATCCCATGGACTGAAACGTAGTCTCTCCCGAAGAAAAGAAGCTGTCAATATCTTCTTCCTCTTTCGTTTCAATAATCGATTCGATAGCCGCTTCAAGGAGTCTGGAAACGGTTCCCATGTTCCGGCCATCTTTTGTTTCTTTGTTAAAGATATGGCACAGTTCCTGAATGGGAACCTTCTTCCCTTTAGCTATATGCCGCATTTCGTCCAGCGTATCTTTTGGCTGTAAGTGATTGGTAATGATTTCCCCATGACTGCCAACATATGCCATATAGAACGGATGAAGCCGGTTCTGATTCTTGATGTTGATTTTCGGGTTCACATTCTTCAATACGAATATCACGCCCGGCTTAGTGCCCTTTGCCACGGCATGGATGCCAAGCGGTATATGCTCTATATCTGGATGGTCCTTCATATAAGCAAGCAGGTCCATGCGGAAGTCATTGAGTCCTAAATCGGTAATAGAGACGCCGCTTGTCATATCTTCCAAATCCACAACTGCTTCCTGCAATTTTTTCAACTGCTCTTTACGGTAGGCCAAATCGCCTTTTTCATCCTGATTGATCAGGTCATCGTCACCGGTCGAAGTCATGACGGAAATCCGCATCCTCGTTTCGACTCTCGCCTTCAGGTTGATATATTCGTCCAGCGTCAAGTCAGGCCAGAAATTCACCAGCTGAATAACCTTGTTCTGACTGCCGATACGGTCGATTCGCCCGAACCGCTGAATGATACGGACGGGATTCCAATGAATGTCATAATTGATGCAATAATCACAATCTTGCAGATTCTGGCCTTCGGAAATGCAGTCCGTGCCAATCAGGATATCAATGTTTTTATCCTTATCTGCGGGATAGAGGATATTCCTGTCTTTTGATTTTGGAGAGAAGCAAGACAATACATGATTCATGTCTGCCTTGAAATGGGGAATTGTCGTCCTGCCTTCAATGCTGCCCGTAACAAGCGCCGTATGAAGGCCCATCTCTTTGGCTTTAGGCGCTATATTTTCGTAAAGGTATTCTGCCGTATCGGCAAAAGCCGTAAAAATAAGGATTTTTCGATTGTCCGGGTTAATGGGAGCCGCTTCCTTTTTCTGAATGACTCGAATCAGTTGATTCAGTTTATAATCGTATTCCGGAGTAATATCTTTCACCATGCCGATGAGCAAGGAAAGTGTTTCCAAGTCTGCTTTAATGTCACGCTGCCATGAAATATAATCCATATCGCGTAAATCAATTTGTATCTTTTTCCCTACAGAAAAGAAATCTGTATTCTGATCGTCTTCATCAAAATCTGCGGCTACTCCAGACAAATCATCCATTTCGCTTAGATTTCCCTGCCCATTCTTTATGAAGGTATCGATAATCTGGTTCGTTGCATAAAGATACTGGTATACCCTTTGTACCGTCAGCAGGAAAGAATGAACAGAGCTTTCCATACGCTTTAAGAGGTTGATGCTCATAAGGCGCTGGATACCTGTTTCACGACCTTTTCGGAAATTTTCTGTTTCTTCTTCAGTCAAGTATTTTGACAACTTACTCCGAAGTATGAACTGTGTCGGCGTATAAATAGTAAGATTTAAATCAGATAGGCATTCGTATATTTCTTTGTAGTTGATGGCATTCTTTTTATTGGTCAGCTTCGGATACAAGGAAATAGGCTTATTCCTTGTCGGAAATGTCCCGATATCTTTTGTATCGTAATAGGTTTGTATATGGTGTCTGGAGCGGGCAATCGTAACCGAATCCAGTATTTCAAAGAAGTCAAAATCCAGTTGGGAAAGCAAGTTCTTCGTAGTTCTTTCTTTTTCAGGGAGTTTGCACCATGCATTATAAACTCGTTGAGCCTGGCGGAAAATCGTGTCGATATCTGACTTTATCTTTAATTTTTCATTGATTTCTTCCGGGTTGCCTTCATAGGCAAGGGCCAGCTGATTCCGCAAATCATAAAACCGGTTATTGACAGGTGTAGCAGAAAGCATAAGCACTTTGGTACGGACTCCCGGCCTGATTACACGGTTCATAAGCCGCATATAGCGGTTTTCTTTTTCGCCACCATGCGTGTTGGTACCATTGCCATTCCGGAAGTTATGGCTTTCGTCAATTACTACTAAATCATAGTTCCCCCAGTTAATACGGTCGATGGGAAGCCCGATGGAAGTCATCCCCCTATTACGGGAAAGGTCTGTATGATAGAGCACATCGTAACGGAAACGGTCTGCTGCCAATGGATTATTTACCAGATTGCCGCGATAAGTCATCCAGTTTTCAGAAAGTTTCTTGGGACAGAGGACAAGCACATTTTTATTACGGCCTTCGTAATATTTAATTACGGCCAGTGCAGTAAATGTCTTTCCCAACCCTACGCTGTCGGCCAGAATACAGCCATTGTATTGTTCCAATTTATTAATAATGCCAAGGGCCGCATCCTTCTGGAAATGATAAAGCTTGTTCCATATTGCACTATTCTTGAATCCCGTAGCTTCATTGGGAAGGACATCTTCCGAAATATCATCAAGAAATTCGCTGAAAATATGATACAACGTCATGAAATATATAAGCTCCGGCGCATTTTCCTGATAGACTGTAGAAATCATATCGATAACTTCGCTTGTCACATCGGTAAGTTTCTCTTTATCCTCCCAGATGGTATTAAAAAGATGCAAAAATTCCTTGCTTGCCGGATTTTCAAAGCGTGTCACCATGTTACTGATATTATTGCCCCGATCACAACCCAGGTCTACTGTCGTAAAAGAATTCACAGGCATATAGGTATAAGTATCTTCCGGATTTTCTACAACAAGAAAATCGTTCATGCCTTCCCAGGTCTTATTGGAACGGAATGTTGCCTTCTTGCGTATCCATTCTGCACATTCCTTGGCTACCGCTTTCTGTTTCAGTTCATTCCTGAGGCGGACTTCAAATTCCGTCCCATACAGCCCCTTTTCGCGATTCAGTCTCGGAATATAGAATTCTCGTCTTTCCTTGGGCGTTTTTTCTGCAATGAAAGTGGGAGACGTAAAAATGAACCGGAATTCATCACAATGTTCCAGCTCATGTTTAAGTTCCTGATATGCATAAATAGAAAAACATGCCGCTGCCACAGACACCTTGCTTCCAGATTGTATTATCTTGACTAGATCATCTTTTACGACCTTAGTAGTGTTATTGAATATTTCCATTTATTGGCTCCAGTATCTTTATCCATAAATTCTTTTTAATACACATCATATTACAGTTTTTTATCTCCGAAGTTAATATTTCCCATTTTAACCAATATAACACAATTATAAATCCTATAGTTGCTATATACAAGCAACCCGCTTCAAAATGAACAGTCGGAGTTTGTCAACTATACCAGCGGGCCATACGTAACGAAACCATCTATCATATATGGTTATATTTCTTCTTACAAACGGACACAGCTTATCGATAAACTGCATGAATTATCCTGATTCCAGACCAGCTATGAGTTCATGACCAAAAGAATAATACGAAGCGTCGTAAAGAATTCAAAACCATTAACTAAAAAATATAGCATATATGGAGACTAAACAAAAATACTCGCAAAGCCCATTACCACAGGCCTTGCGAGTATTTTTGTTATTTTAAAAGTATCAAAGATAGTATAGCAACAAAATAAGTATTTTTTACCAGAGTGCCAGAATTCAATATAGAATTTATCGATATTCGAAATTGATAACATCATTTAAAGCGTAAAATCTTATATTTCAGCCCATTAAACAGAATGACATCATCCACATGTGCCTGGATACAAGCCTTTGCAAATGATGTAGGATGACCTGTTCCTGGTTTTTCCAAATAAAAAACTTTTTGAATACTATCACCACTATTGGAAATTTCTAAAACGACCACTGATTTACACCCTGTCCAATTTTTTTTATTGATGTGAGAATTGATTATGGGCTGGCTTGTCTTTTTCTGTTTTTTCTTTTTTTTATTTTTACCCTTCTTGTTCCATACAGGCGTAGTAGTAATGTTTTTCTGTATCAACATTTGTTGAGGAATCTTATATGTTTTTTCAGAAACGGGCTTCCCGTATTCATAGTAGCCACAATAACCTGGATTGCATCCGACTGAAAAATCAGGAGCAGCCACATTACAACAACACTTTTTATCTATATCATAAAATTTACATGTTTTTTTTCTACGTCCCGGAGTATGCATATTAGGTTCATATTCAATATGCCAATTTCCTTCCAACCTTCCCTTAGGATGTCGATTGCTCATAAAATTTCACTTCGCTTCTTTGTTGATTTCCGCATTTCTTTCTAAATACATTCGTCAAAGCATAGCAAAATTCCTGCAATCCGGATAATCGACACTCAGGATAGAACGTTTTGCCCTT
>ERZ791897.1205-NODE-1205-length-13043-cov-2.016169_pt1 | contig 13043 bp, 10 predicted proteins | sample MGYA00510152_ERZ791897 | MGnify/ENA primary metagenome ERZ791897 (study PRJEB30046, sample SAMN00792050) | human gut metagenome | study: EMG produced TPA metagenomics assembly of the A metagenome-wide association study of gut microbiota in type 2...
CAGACGGATCAGTGCGATGTCTGCTTTATCAAATGTCATCGTCTCGCCGTCTTCATATTCAATGGTAACTGTATCTTTATCATAATCTTTTAAGATTCCAATAAACTCTTTCTGTCTGTCGATTGCCCGGTAAGTACGAACCTCTACTTCTTCTCCCAGGCTTCTTGCAAAGTCTTTTTCTTTCTTCAGCGGTCTGCCAAGTCCCGGCGAACTCACTTCCAGAATATACGCTTCATCGATAAAATCCTTCTCATCCAGAATGTCTGAAAGTTCCCGGCTTACAACCTCACAGTCATCGACCATAATTCCTCCCGGCTTATCAATATAAGCACGCAGGTACCAGTTTCCGCCCTCTTTTACATATTCTACATCCCAGAGATCAAATCCATGCTTTTCCACGATTGGGTTCAGAATCTCTTCTGTTTTCTGTTCATATACTTCTTTTTTTGACAATCTGCAACTTCCTTTCTTAATCAGGCTCCAAAAATCTGTCCGATTTTGGGTGTATGACTGGCAAAAAGAAGAGTGAACTTTCGTCCACTCTTCTGCCAGATTTCTTATGTAACTGCATACAGTATAGCACTACTTTTCCTGAAATGCAAGGATTTTTAAAATATATGCCTGATTCTCTTTGTAAAGACGCTTTCCGTCGTTCTCTTTCAGCCATTTTACAACCTGGATATCTGCTGCCCAGTCATCTGCCCAGACTTCATCACCTTCGCCACGCGCCGCCGCTTTTTCTGCGATGTATCCCGCCGGGTCTTCCGTAAGATCTTTCAGTACTTCATATGCTTTTTCGTTCTTATCATCCAGATCCTGTATCAAAACAACGGTTTCTGTATCCGGTGTCTTTCCATCGAGCGCCTGCAGCTGTTCATTATATTTTTCCAGATTCTCCAGGCTGTCCTTCGCATCCTCCAGACATTCTGTCAGGATTTCGATCTCCGTTTTTCCAGTACCACCCTTTGCAACCGGGCGGATAGATATTTCTGAATCAGCAGTCGTCTTTTTCAGCTCTGCCCGAATCCTCTCCTCATCGTGATCCATTCTTCCGATATCATATCCAAAGTAAAAACCGCCAATTCCAATCACAACAAGAAGAACGATTGCAAAAATTCTTTTTCCGGATTTTTTCTTTTTCATCTTCCGTCCTCCTTACCCTAATATCGTACCTGCTATAATTCCAAGGATCATTCCGCCGATCCCGGTTCCCGCAAGCGCCGCAAGATATAAGAGTACCTTCACCGCTTTGGATTTCTCCTTTTTCACCTTTGGAAGTGCCGGACCAGGCTCCGGTGTCCGCCTCTCCTGCGTCTGTTCCGGTGTCTCCTGCCGCGGCATTCTTTCGATTTCTTCTTGTGTCGGATAGGCAAACGGCATCACACCTGCTTCAAGAGCTGAAAATAATTTTCCATCGATCCACTGAAAATACTGCCAGATCGCCGCATCAAACATCCGGTGGGTGTCCAGAAAATGATACCAGGATTCCACAAAGGTTTTTGTTCGGAAATATTCTCTATACGCCGGTTCCTCCAGAATATCCTTCCAGTGATACAGCTTATTCCGTTCCTTTTCATTCAAATACAGACTGATGCACTGCTCCATGATTTTCCGGACCTCACGGTCATCCGCGCCTTGTCGCTCAGAAGCATCCGCCATATTCTGGAACTGACGGGTCCAGTCACTGTCCCATGTCTGGGAATCTTCCTCTAACTGTACAGGTGGCTCTCCTGCCTCTTCTTCCCGGAAACTTTCCTCAGAATCTTCGTCAGAATGCACAGGAAGTTCTTCATACTGCGCAGAAGATTCTTCTGACTGTGCATCTTCTTTCTGAGGATTTTCCATGTAAGCCTCTTCCGGATTTTTCTCCGGCTCTGCATAATTCCATGTTTCAGATTCCGCTGCTTTTTCCTGCTCCGCTGCTCCCATCTCCATTCGCCGCGGCTCTTCCGGCATCTGTGGCTCTTCCCCTCTTCCCGCATTGCGCTCCGCCCACGCAAGCGCCTCTTCATAGGCATCGTGGATCCTCTGGAATTCCTCCGGATGTTCTTCCGGGTGGAATTCCCTGGACATTGCCGCATATGCTCTCTTTATCTTTTTCTTTTCCGTTGTTGGTTCAATCCCAAGTACCGTAAAACAGTTCATCACTGCTGCCTCCTCCACTCATCATACAGATAAGCTTCTATCTTGACCGGCACCGATCTCTTCGGTGTATTCTCCACAATATCCAGAAGCTCACTTGTCCTTATATACGCCTTCTCGACCGTCCGCAGATCCTGTGCATTTAATGCAACTGAAAAATCTGCCAGGATCTTGTCTAGATATTTTCGGATTTCTCCAGTGTTTTCTTCGTAAAGACGGTCTCCTCTCTCCATCAGAAGCCGGTTCTTTTCCTGCTCTCTTGGGTGGATCTTTATTTTCTGCAGCTCTTTTCTTCTTTCCTCGATCTGCTCAGGCGTAAGTTGGATATCTTTGTTGACGATCACCTTACTGAAGTGCTCTTTTGTGCTGACAACTGTCACATCCACTTCCAGAATTCCGTTAATGTCATAGGTAAATCGGACATCCACCGCTTCCCTCTGATCCTCTCTTCTTGCCAGCGGCACCGGCACACGGATCCGCCCGAGCTCCAGATTCTGGTCTGCATAGCGGTGCTCGCCCTGTAAAATCGTGATATCACAGTATTCCTGGAACTGATGTACCGTCCAATATCGCTCCACCCGGCTGATCGGAAGCACCGAATTCCGCTCAATGATCGGAGACATGATCGCCGGTCCTTTCGGATCCCCGTGAATGATCTCGGTTCCGAGTGTAAACGGACATATATCTGTAAGAAGTACATCCCGCACTGCCTGCTGTCGTTCCTTAATCCCGGCATACATTCCGGCGCCAACCGCAACCGCAACATCCGGATCGATCTCACACCGCGGTCTTTTACCACTCAAAAACTGCAGATAATTCTGCACGATCTTCATCTTACCGGATCCACCGATCATAATGATCTCGTCAATATCCTCCCATTCATAACCGCTGTCATCCATCGCCCGCTTGAGCGGAATTCCGATTCCTTCCAGCAGCTTTGCAGACACCTCCAGAAGTCCTTTCGCATCCAGTTTCATCTGGTAAATCTGTCCGCCGATCACAACCTCCATCTCGCCCTCCGGCGCATCAGTCAGTGTACGTTTCAGCTTCTCACTCTCCCGGATCAGGCTGGCTCTTTCTTCATTAGTGATCTTTCCTTCATCAATCCGATTGACATTTAGGAATTTTTCCGCAATTGCACGGTTCACATCATCCCCACCGAGATGATTGTCTCCGGCAACTGCCACAATCTCGATCACACTGTCAAATGCATCTACGATCGAGATATCCAGAGTTCCTCCGCCAAAATCAAACACCAGAAAGGTCTGATCCTCCTTAGTCTTTCCAAAGCGATAGGCAAGTGCTGCCGCCGATGGCTCATTGACCAGACGCTCCACAGTAAGTCCGGCAAGCTCTCCTGCCATCTTCGTCGCATTTCTCTGAAAATCATTAAAATACGCCGGAACACTGATGACTGCCTCTTCAACCGGCTCACCCAGGTATTTTTCCGCATCTTCTTTCAGCTGCCGCAGGACCATGGACGACAGATCTGCCGCTGTAAACCGCCTGTTTCCAAGCATAAATGTCTTCTCCGTCCCCATAAAACGCTTGAAACTTGCCACTGTACTTTCCGGATGGGAGATCAGACGCTCTTTCGCCGTTCTCCCTACCAGCATCTCACCGTTCTCATCAATTCCTACTACCGACGGTGTTAAATATTCTCCCAGATTATTTGGAATCAACGTGCATTTATCATCCTGCCACACGCTTACCAGACTGTTTGTTGTTCCAAGATCAATTCCTACCGTTGCCATACGATCGACCTACTTTCTCATTCGTGTTCCTGTTCCATCTCTTTTCGCCCGTTTCAAGCGGTTCAGTGTCACTTCTTTTTCATGGAAGATCACCTTGCTCTCCGTTCCTTCTTCAAACAGATATACCTCTTCCACGCTGTCATTTTTCTGTAATTTCATACCGCGCACACCAACTGCACCCTTTTTCTTCTCCGAAACTTCTTCCGCCGGGAAACGGAGCACAAATCCATTCTCCGTCATCAGAACTACATCCTGCGCATCCCGGATCGGCCGGATACTTACCAGTGCATCTTCATCCTGCAGCTTCGTTGCCGCGATTGTCCGCTTAGTTACCTGGAATTCACTTCCTGCCACCTTTTTGATCATTCCCTGCTTCGTGACAAACAGAAATTTTGAGAAAAAGAGTTCTCTGTCATCACATAGATATACGATTTCTTCTTTTGTACTGTCAAAATTACTTACATTGTCGATTGGAAATCCTTTGTCCCTGAATTTTCCATAAGGGAGATCCATCACTTTGATCTGATGCATCTTGCCATCCGATGTAAAAAGACACAACTTGCCGGTATTCATACAGCGCAGAATATACTTATTCTCCTTATCTGCCGCTTCCCGGTTACGTTCATAGACGGATCCATCCACCGTCTTTGCATAACCAAAGCGGTCCATCAGAAGGACAACCTCCTGCTCCTGTACTTTATTTTCCTCAAACACAGCTTCTTCTGCATTCTCGATCTTCGTTTTACGCTTCACGGCATATTCTTTTTTCAGCGCATCCAGATCATCAATGATCACCTGCGCCATAGAATCATAATTATTCAGAATATCCTCATATTTTGCAATATTTGCAAGCGTTGTCTCATGCTCCTTCATCAGCGCCTCGATTTCCAGACCGATCAGCTTGTACAGACGCATCTCCAGAATTGCCTGTGCCTGCCGGTCGGTAAACCGGAGCATGGATGCCATCTTCTCAGATCTTTTCGACTTAAACTTGATCTTCTCCGTCGCACCTGTTGTCAGACATTCTTTTGCATCCCTGATGGACGAGCTTCCACGCAGGATCTCAATGATCAGGTCGATCACGTCACACGCCTTGATCAGACCCTCCTGGATTTCTTTTTTATCCTGCTCTTTTTTCAGCAGCGTCTTGTATTTTCTGGTTGCAAGTTCAAACTGGAAATCTACATGATGTTCGATGATACGTTTGAGTCCCAGTACTTCCGGTCTGCCATCGGCTACCGCAAGCATATTGACACCAAAGGTATCCTTCAGTCTGGTCTTTTTATAAAGCATGTTGATCAGATTGTCCACATCTGCATCACGCTTCACTTCAATTACAATACGGATTCCTTCCTTGGAAGACTGATTGGAAATGTCTACGATGTCACTGGTCTTCTTTGTCTCCACCAGATTGCAGACATCGTTCAGAAATTTACCGATTCCGGCTCCGATCATGGTGTACGGGATTTCGGAAATGACGATCTTCTTCCGTCCGCCTTTTATCTCTTCCACATCTACTTTTCCACGAATCTTGATCTTTCCGGTTCCAGTCTCATAAATTTCTGCCAGATCATCTTTATTGACGACAATCCCGCCTGTCGGGAAATCCGGTCCTTTGATGTACTTCATCAGCTGTTTTGTCGTGATGTCATTGTTCTTCATGTATGCCTTAACCGCATCCACAATTTCGCCCAGGTTATGTGTCGGAATACTGGTTGCCATACCAACTGCGATTCCTTCCGCACCGTTCAGCAGAAGGTTCGGAATTCTTACCGGAAGAACTGCCGGCTCTTTTTCTGTCTCATCAAAATTCGGTACAAAATCAATGATATCTTTGTCCAGATCGGCAAGATATGCCTCCTGTGTGATTTTCGCCAGTCTTGCTTCAGTATAACGCATGGCTGCAGCCCCGTCTCCTTCAATGGAGCCGAAGTTTCCATGACCATCTACCAGGATCATTCCTTTTTTGAATTCCTGTGCCATAACAACCAGCGCTTCATAGATCGAGCTGTCTCCATGTGGATGATATTTACCCATGGTATCCCCGACAATACGCGCACATTTACGATATGGTCTGTCATAACGGATTCCCAGCTCATACATGTCATAGAGTGTTCTTCTCTGTACCGGTTTCAAACCATCCCTGACATCCGGGAGGGCTCTGGAAATGATAACACTCATGGCATAGTCAATATATGATTTTTTCATCAGCTCCGAATATTCCGTCCGGATGATCTGTGACTCTTCCATTTTCTCTTACCTCTTCTAGTTTATGTTTTCTGATGCACAGACTTTCCCCTTTTGAAAATCCATGCCTTTCCGATCTGTTTTTAAATATCCAGTTCTGCCTCTGTCGCATTTTCATAAATAAATGCGCGGCGCGGCGGAACTTCTGTTCCCATCAGCATCTCTGTTACACCGGATGCCATACGTGCATCCTCGATCTCGATCCGTTTCATCATTCGAGTTTCCGGGTTGAGGGTTGTCTCCCAGAGCTGCTCTGCATCCATTTCACCCAGACCTTTGTATCGCTGCAGGGTAAAGTCGGAATGTGTCTTTCTATATCTCTCCAGTGCCTTATCATCGTAAAGGTACTCTTCTTCTCCCTTTTTCGGCATTGCCTTATAAAGCGGCGGCATTGCCACGTAGACATGACCTTCGTATATCAGTTCCGGCATAAACCGGTAGAATAAGGTCAGCAACAGCGTGGAAATATGCGCTCCATCCACATCCGCATCCGCCATGATGATAATCTTGTCATACCGCAGCTTTGTGATATCAAAGTCATTACCGTATCCCTCTGAAAATCCACATCCGAATGCATTGATCATGGTCTTGATCTCGGCATTTGCCAGAACCTTATCGATGCTTGCTTTTTCCACGTTCAGGATCTTTCCACGGATCGGCAGGATTGCCTGATACATTCTGTCGCGGGCAGTCTTTGCGCTTCCTCCCGCAGAATCTCCCTCAACGATGAAGATTTCACATTTGGATGCATCCCTGCTCTCACAGTTAGCAAGCTTACCGTTACTGTCAAAAGAATATTTCTGCCTGGTCAGAAGATTCGTCTTTGCTTTTTCCTCAGTCTTACGGATCTTTGCTGCTTTTTCCGCACAAGAAAGAACCTTTTTCAGTGTCTCCAGATTCCGGTCAAAGAAACGCGGGATCTCATCACTGGTCACCTTTCCGGTCGCTTTTGCCGCATCCTGGTTGTCCAGCTTTGTCTTGGTCTGTCCCTCAAATCTCGGATCCGGGTGCTTGATCGATACGATCGCCGTCATTCCGTTCCGTACATCCGCACCGGTAAAGTTGGCATCCTTATCCTTTAACACACCAATTTCACGGGCATACTGGTTCATGATCGTCGTAAATGTCGTCTTGAACCCGGTCAGATGGGTTCCCCCTTCCGCATTATAAATATTGTTGCAGAAACCTAGTACATTTTCATGAAATTCATTCACATACTGGAATGCAACTTCCACTTCGATACCTTCTGCTTCTCCTTTATAGTAAACCGGATCGTGGATCACTTCTTTTTTGGAATTCAGATCCTTGATAAATCCAATGATCCCATCCGGTTCATGATACTCGATCCTCTCTTCCTGTGTCTTTCTTTTATCTGTAAATATAATCGTCAGTTCCGGATTCAGGTAGGCTGTCTCATGCAGTCGGCTCTTGATCTCTTCCTCTTTAAATCTCGTCTTCTCGAAAATTGTCGGATCCGGAAGAAAATTGACACAGGTTCCGGTCTTTTTGGTCTTTCCGATCACCGGAAGAAGCCCATCCTCCAGTTCTACCACCGGAATTCCTCTCTCATAACGGTCGTGGTGGACCGCACCGTCACGGCTGATCTTTACATCCATATAAGTAGATAGTGCATTAACAACCGAAGAACCTACTCCGTGCAGACCGCCACTTGTCTTGTATGCCGAATCATCGAACTTACCTCCCGCATGTAGAGTGGTATATACGATTCTGGCCGCCGATACTCCTTTTGCATGCATACCTACCGGCACACCGCGTCCATTATCTGTTACCGTTGCAGAACCGTCCTTTTCCAGTGTCACCTCTATCTGTGAACAAAATCCTGCCAGATGCTCATCTACCGCATTATCTACAATTTCGTACACCAGGTGGTTAAGCCCCTTGGTACTGACGCTTCCAATATACATTCCCGGTCTTTTCCGGACGGCTTCAAGTCCTTCCAGAATGGTAATACTCTCCGCGTCATATGTAGTCTTTTTTGCCATTTTCTTTCTCTCCTCTTATGATCTATCCTAAAATATCCAGGTAAAATCCTGCGGCAGCAGCCTCCTTACAATTTCCCGGATTCCCTGATCTGTTTCTTCAATTCAGTAAGAAAAATTCTATCTCAATTTCAATCCTCTTGTCAAGCCAAATTGACCCTCCCTGCCATTATAACATATTTTATATCATTAAACTTCTGTAGTTTCCATTCTGTCATAAGAATACTCCCTCTATCGTCCGGTCAGCACACTATTTAAAAGGTCTGCCAGCACCTCCATGGCATTTCGCATTTCCTCTACCGTGTTGGTCTGCGCGCCCGCCTCAATAAGAAGCATCCGCGGCATCAGATCCATATTGTATTTATAGCCGCGAAGATAGTTTCTCCTTGCAAATCCCGGATATTTTGTTTCTGCCGCAATCTTCATCTGCAGGGAAAATGCAAGATTATCCTGCAAATATGGATTGGCCATTCCGACAAGGTCTCCGTTTACCCGTGTCCGGCTCAGTCCGTTAAAAAACATGATCTGTGCCGTCGGTTTCCCATTTATCTCTGTCACCAGATGCGTAGTATCCGCCACGCCGTCTCTATGCAGATCGATCACCACTTCGATACTCGGATTTTCCGCAAGGATCTGTTCCACCTCAGGTTTGGCAAATTCATAGGCCTCGCTCCGGTCCAGTTTCCCATTGATCAGATCATATACACCCTCATGATGCATGGTCGGAATCTTGTATTTGTTATTTAAAATCTCCGTCAGATAACGCCCGATCCCTACAATTGAGGTGGACGGATCATTGTCCGAATCTACGAATGTCTCCTGGGAATGGGTGTGATAGATCAGGATTTTCGAACCGCCCGTACTCAGATCGATCCTCAAATCCTTTCCAAGCAGCTCCGAAGCGTTCAATTCCGAAGGATTGATATAAGTCACGCTGTCCACCGTATAAAAATTGCTCACAAGATATTCAAAATCATTTAGCCGCTCCATCGAAAGATCCATCGTCGGTACGGACGCCTGCCTTGTCTCTTCACTTTTGTCTTTCCCGATAAGCTGTCCATTTTCATCCACCGAATTCTCTTCTTCTGCCTGCTTTTTTGCAAGAATCGCATAGGTAGCCTCATCTTCTGTCAGAAGCTCTGCCGCCTCCCGTTCAGTCACATAATTGCCAAGAGGAATCAGAGCAGATGCCATGTGGACAACAGCCTCCGTCACCCGGATTTCCCCTTGTTTTTTTTCCGTATATGTAACTCCCGGCATATAAAGTCGCTCCGCATTCTCCTGAACACTCTGGATCATCCTGATCTTCCAGGACTTCGGGATCAGTGAACCGCTGCTTTTTGCTTCCAGTCCCCAGATTCCCAAAATCATAATGGCAAGAAGCACACAAATTCTCTGTTCTTTTTTCATCTGCGCGCCTCCCTGCCAGTTTCTGAAGATCGCTGTAGCAAAACCATATCTTTCCAGACTGGATCCTGCCCCGGACCTTTTGTGTCATATTGACATAATATATGCAGCTCACTGCCTGATTATGTCGCTGAAGCCGCAAAAAGCATATTCAGTGCCTCCGAAATCGTATAACTGATTCGCCTGACGGTCTCATCAATATCTTTTGGTGTTACAAACATTCCATTTAAATGTGGCGCGATCAGTTCTTTAATCAGCTCATATTTTTCTGCCGGACTGTATCCTTTGATCACACTTGCCATGCCTTTTAAAGATTCAGATACTTCCACTGCACTGAGCAGATTATCCATCGTATCGCCTACAATGGTTGCCGCATCCACTACAGTCGGCACACCGATTGCAATCACCGGGATCCCGACTGTCTTTTCCGTGATTGCATTTCGGTGATTTCCCACCCCGGATCCCGGATTGATTCCCGTATCCGCAATCTGGATCGTCCGGTTCAGCCTTTTTGAATTTCTCGCTGCCAACGCATCGATCACCAGAAGGATATCCGGTTTTGTCTCTGCCACCACCCCCCGGATCACCTCCACAGTCTCCATTCCGGTCTGCCCCATAACCCCCGGCACGATCGCGCTGACCGACCAGACCTCATCTTCCCCTGTTGCATACTTTCCGTACTCTTCAATGATATGCCTTGTGATATGCAGGTTGTCTACCACATAAGGACCAAGTGCATCCGGTGTCACCTGGCGGTTGCCAAGACCGACCACCAGGATCTTTTCCATCTTTCTTTTAGGAAGCAGTTCTCCAATGAATTTCCGGAGCTGCTGTGAAATCTCCTCATGATATCCTTCATCGGGAACTGCCATTTCCGGTGCCTCGATCGTGATATAGCTGCCAACCGGTTTCCCCATCACTTTTGCTCCGTTTTCGGTCTCAATCCTCACGGTCGTGATGCGGATCTCATTTTCCTCATCATACTCTTCCGTCAAGATCACACCCTGGACCTCAACATGATCAGATTCAAACCGTTCCTTCTCTTCCAGCGCCAGATCCGTCCTGATATTATACTTTTCAACCATAGTCCTCTCCCATTTCTGTATTTTCTGTCTTATTCACTTAGTTTTTCGCAAAAAATTGGAATTATGTATTGACAAGCAATCTTTCTTCGCCTAAAATAAATAAGTGTGTTCGACGGATGTTCCGTGTCACTTTTCGTCGAATTCAATATTATGATTATATAATTTATGAAATGATAATTTGGAGGTGTCGGAAATGGCTAATATTAAATCCGCAAAAAAGAGAATTTTAGTAACTGAGACAAAGACAGCTAGAAATAAAGCAATCAAATCTAAAGTGAAAACTTATGTAAAGAAAGTTGAAACTGCTGTTGAAAAGAAAGACGTTGAAGCTGCAAAGGCTGCATTAAAAGAAGCAATCTCTGTAATCAACAAAGCAGGAAGCAAGGGTGTTTACCACAAAAATACTTGCGCAAGAAAGATCTCTCGTTTAACAAAAGCTGTTAACGAAATTGCTTAATTCCGGTTTCGAGATAAATAATGAATGATAAAAAGGCAGCCATCCCGTCAGTGGCTGTCTTTTTTGTTTTCATAAATCTTTCAAAAAAGAGTCTGTACTGAAATGCTGCTTGTATTCGGTACAGACTTTTTTTGTCTTCTGATTTTCTCTTATAATTTAGAATAACCGTAGCTGTTCACGATAGCTTCGATCCGCTGTCCTTCTCTGCACTTCGGGCAATCTTCCGGAGAATATGCTCTGTAATGTGGAAGATCACTGCTTGTGAAGATCGTATTGACTTCCATTCCTGCAATCTTGTTGACTGAACTGAAAATTGCGCTGATTCCGCAGACTCTTCCACCGTAGTAAAGAACAGACTCGATTGCCTGTTTGACAGATTTACCGGTTGTGATGGACGCTGCAAGGATCAGAACCTGTTTGTTCTCAACCATTCTCTGTTTGTTGTCACGGAACAGGATCTGTCCGTCCTGATACATCTCCGGGGTAATAATGGAAATGTTGTTTCCTTTGCTGAGTGAGTACTGGTTCTCATCGGCAAGCTGCTCGGCAAGGAAGGTTCCGATCACTTCTGTCTCTTCCATGCAAACGATGGTATCTACCGTTGTGTTAGAAAGGTAAGCTGCTGCAAGAACTTTTGCAGTTTCACGGGCGTTGTTGTGACGAGATTTGACCGTTGACATGTCGATGTAGGTGTTGATGTGGGAATGACTTGTTGCAAAGTGTCCTTTTAAAATTTTAATTCGCGCCTTTGGGTTTTTAGCGGAGCGAAGGTCTTCCAGTCTTTCATCCATTTCTAGTTCCTCCTTTAAGTTGTTTTGGTGGTTTTGACTGGTTTTAGTATAGCACAGAGGGATAGGTTGTGCAATATGTATATTGTTGGGGGAGTATGGTGGAGGAACGGGATGGGGGTTTAGAGGGGACGCCAAACTGGCGCATAGCGCGGTTTGGCTGGGATGTGTTTGTGGAAGGACGGGACTTTTGTTTTGAGGGGACGCGGAATTGGCGCATAGCGCGATTTGGCTGGATGTGTTTGTGGAAGGACGGGACTTTTGTTTTGGGGGGACGCGGAATTGGCGCATAGCGCGGTTTGGCTGGGTGTGTTTATGGAAGGACGGGACTTTTGTTTTGGGGGGGACGCGGAATTGGCGCATAGCGCGATTCCGCTGGGTGTGTTTGTGAGTTTGTGGGTCGAATGATTTACATACAAGCCTGTCAGAGTCTCACAAGCAGAGCTTGTTCGACCGTTGGCGGCGCCAACTAACTAATCAGAAATAGAAGGAGTCCCGGAAAAGCATGCGAGCATGTTTTTCCGGGACTCCTTCTATTTCCGCTTAGCTGACCGGCTTGTTGCCTATCGCTTAGTTATTGATCAGTTTATCTTCACCATTCCAGCTGTAGAGTTTTCTGATTTCTTCTCCTACTACTTCTGATGGATGTTCTGCGGCTTTCTTTCTCATTGCTTTGAAGTGTACCTGACGTCCTGCCGGTGACATGTCGAGAAGGAATTCTTTTGCGAATGTTCCGTCCTGGATGTCTGAGAGGATCTTCTTCATTGCTTTCTTTGTATCTTCTGTGATGATCTTTGGTCCTGTGATGTAATCACCGTATTCTGCTGTGTTGGAGATTGAGTATCTCATTCCGGCGAATCCGCTCTGGTAGATCAGGTCTACGATAAGTTTCATTTCATGGATGCATTCGAAGTATGCGTTTCTTGGATCGTATCCTGCTTCGCAAAGTGTTTCGAAACCTGTCTGCATAAGGGCACATACACCACCGCAAAGTACAGCCTGTTCTCCGAAGAGGTCTGTTTCTGTCTCTACTCTGTATGTTGTTTCAAGAAGTCCTGCTCTTGCTCCACCGATTGCAAGACCGTAAGCAAGTGCTCTGTCCCAGGCTTTTCCTGTGTAATCCTGTTCTACTGCGATCAGACATGGTGTTCCTTTTCCTGCCT